>CEOS01020083.1_pt1 | contig 146526 bp, 121 predicted proteins | sample 530601 | NCBI WGS metagenome assembly CEOS01 (sample SAMEA2620666, study PRJEB7988) | marine metagenome | biome: marine biome (ENVO:00000447); feature: mesopelagic zone (ENVO:00000213); material: "saline water (ENVO:00002010), including plankton (ENVO:xxxxxxxx)" | depth 1000 m
ATAAAGCTTGCGGGATATTTGTAGTTTACTTTTTTAGTTTCTTTATGTGATACTGAACCTAACTATAGATAGTCGAGCTTATTTTCTTCAATTCATCTTACAAATATTAAGACAGAATTTCGTTGAGCATTCCTGCAAGGTCTTTTTTGACCTTGTAGGTTTTTTTTTTAATTAATACCTACCAGGTTTTGTAAACCTTGCAGGACAATATGTAGCTTACTTTTTTAGTTTCTTTTACGTGATACTGAATCTACCTATTGATGGATAAGCTTATTTTTACCAAGTTATCTAGCAAATATTAAAACAGAATTTTGTTGAGCATTCCTGCAAGGTCTTTTTGACCTTTTCGTTTTTTTTAGAATTGATACCTGCCAGGTTTTATAAACCTTGCAGGACAATATGGAGTTTACTTTTTTAGGTTTCTTTACGTGATACTGAACCTACCTATAGATAGTCGAACTTATTTTCCTCAATTCATCTTGTAAATATTAAAGCAGAATTTTGTTGAGCATTCCTGCAAGGTTTTTTTGACGTTGTAGGTTTTTTAGAATTGATACCTACCAGGTTTTATAAACCTTGCAGGATATTTGACCTCATGATAAATCTATCGGTAGGGAGGTTTATTTTAGCATCCCATCTTAAAAATACTGAAATAGTAAGAAGAGTTTGAAGAAAAATCTTGATAGAATTCAGCTTGACATTTTAGATCAACTAAAAGTTCCTTCCCTTTCAAGGAAGGTGGCTTATAGAGCGGCAGCGGAGTAAGTCGGAAGGGTTTTATCATTGTTTACGTAAGGTTTTAATATTCTAAATTTTTGCATCAGGGATGGTAACGGCATGCTTTTTATTGTGACCTTGAGTCTTTAGACTTCGCTCAAGACGGGCTTAGTCGAAAGGTATTGAGAATAAAAAGACCTGCCTGCTGACAGGCAGGTACAGCGAACAGCCAGACCCGCAGGGAGATGCCCAAAAGACAAAACGTCACTTATTTAACTTGGCTAGATTTTTGATTTTATCCTATAAAAAAACTGAAAAAGATAAAATTATGATGGGATATTATGTGCTTATCGGACTCATTATGCTGGTAAGTTGGTATGTGAGCCATAAGCTGAAATCGAAATTTAAAAAGTACTCGAAAACCCATTTGCAAAATGGGATGAGTGGGGCCGAGATTGCCCGTAAAATGTTAGAAGATAACGGAATTTACGATGTGAAAGTAATTTCGACGCCGGGACAATTAACCGATCATTACAACCCGCAAAAGAAAACGGTGAATTTAAGTGAGGCGGTTTACAGTCAGCGTAATGCGGCTGCAGCAGCGGTTGCCGCACACGAATGCGGTCACGCGGTACAACATGCTAAAGCTTATGGTTGGTTAAAAATGAGAAGTGCCTTAGTGCCGGTGGTGAGCGTGGCTTCCCGTTTTAGTCAGTTTGTGATTATAGGAGGTATTATTTTGATGGCAATAGTTTCTTTTAATCTAGGGCAAATGGTGTTATTGGCGGGAATTATTCTTTTTGGGATGGGGACCTTGTTCAGTTTTGTCACCTTGCCGGTAGAGTATGACGCGAGTCATCGAGCATTGGCTTGGTTAAAAGCTGAAAATGTAGTAACTCCAGAGGAATATGGAGATTCTAAAGATGCTTTAAAATGGGCTGCCAGAACGTATGTAGTTGCAGCAGTTGGTTCGTTAGCAACTTTGCTTTACTTCATCGGAATATTTTTAGGAGGAAGAGATTAAGAGTTTTATACTAAATAAAGAAAAGCCTTCAACTGTTTTTGTTGAAGGCTTTTTTGTTTATGATTTAGAGTGGAGTCGAGCATTTTTGATAACTTAAAAGTTTGTCGCTCATCTCGAAGCGGAAAGAATTTTTTAAAATCTATCCAACTACGTTGTCTACATTATAGCCTAAATACTCACGTTCTTTTTCTTGGAAAACAATTCCGTTTTCGGCGAGTTCTTTTAAGATGGGTTCGTAAACTTCTTTGGTAATTGGTCTTAAAACTCCGGGTGTGGTAATTTCTTTATTCAAAATTTTAAGTGTTGCGATTCCTACCGGTAAACCAACCGTCTTTGCCATGGCTGTATAGGTTTGGTCTTCTCCAATATGTACCATTGTTGAGTCGATTTGACTGGTTTTGCCATCTATTTCGTAACCAAATTTATGATACATGACAATCATATCTTTATCATCGGGAGCAAGTGTCCATTTATCTTCTAGTATTTTTTGAAGCGCTTGGGCAGGAGTTGCATTTTTAATTCCTATTTTTTTGTGAGGATTAAAAATATCTAACTCCAATAGCTTTTCCCACATGACATCGTCTTGATCTATTTTGAGGTTGTAGCGTGTTTTTAATTCTACTGAATCTGTTGGAGAATAAGGAAGGAAAGAATTCACAAACTCCCGGTAACTCATATTTTCAGAATTTTGTAGGGTGTAGGTGTCATCGGTCATTCCTAATTGAACAAACATATTCCAAGCTTTACTAAAGCCTACTCGGCGTAAGGTCCCACGGTAAAGTGTTCTAACGTTATCAAGTCCGTAAACACTTCTGTATTTTAAAGAATCACGGTTGGCGAGGCCTTCAAACCTTCCGTGGTTTTCAATTTCTAAAAATTCGGTTCTTCTAAATAAACGATGGTAAGGGATGTATTTGTAGGTGCCTTCTTGCATAAAAACAGCAGCTCCTCCTTGTCCGGCAACCACTACGTTTCTGGGATTCCACGTAAACTTATAATTCCAAAGATTGGTGTCGCTTTCCGGAGCTACGAGTCCACCGGTAAACGATTCAAAGAGTAGCATTTTTCCGCCTTTCTCTCGAATCCTGTCGATTACCTGCATGGCGCTCATATGGTCAATTCCCGGATCTACACCAATTTCATTCATAAAAGTGAGTCCTTTTTTCTTTACTTCTTCATCTAAAGCTTGCATTTCGTCACTCACATAAGAAGCGGTCACTAAATTTTTGTTGAAATTCACACAGTCTTTGGCGACTTCAATATGAAAACGTGCCGGAAGCATGGAAATAACAATATCTGCTTCTTTGATAGCAGTTTGCCTTTCTTCAGCTTTAAAAATATCTAGCTGAATTGCTTTTGTATTGGGATGATTTCCTGCAAATTTCTCAGCATTTTCAAGTGATAAATCACCAATGATAATTTGAAGTTGTTCTTTTTCTGATTTTTCTTTTAGGTATTTAACGAGTGAGGAGGTAGATTTTCCTGCACCAATCAATAATATTCTTCGCATGTTTAAAATTACTTGGTTAATTTTGTAGTTCTTTCAAATTACTTAATAAAATCTTACTTAAAAAAATAAATCATGCAAAGAAACCTATTAATTCTTGGATGTGTTTTGGGAATGTTAGCTGTTATTCTAGGGGCTTTTGGTGCTCACGGTTTAAAAGAAGTTTTAAGCGAAGAAAGCTTAACAAGTTACGAAACCGGAGTGCGATATCAATTCTATCATGCGTTTTTAGCGCTTATTGTTGCCAATTCTTCTTTTTTTACTTCAAAAACTAAGAACATTGTGTTTTACTTGATTTTAGTGGGGGTTATCTTGTTTTCTGGTTCTATTTATTTGTTGTCAACCTATGCTTTAACGGGGGTTTCTTTTAAAAGTATAGCTTTTATAACTCCAGTAGGGGGACTTCTTTTAATTTTGGCTTGGTTGTTGTTATTTGTTAACTTGTTGAGAATGAACAAGAAATAAAAATTATAAACTTATTAGTCTTTAAAAGTTTTATTTCTATTTTTGCTGTACAAACACAACAAATTAATTTTTATGCTTTCAAACAATGTAACTTCGAAAACGTTTTCGTTGTCCGATTACGGAATAAAAAAAGCAGATTTTCATTATCAATTATCTCCAGAGGAACTTCATCAAATTACTATTGATAAGGATATGGGAGTGGAAGCCAATTCTGGGGCTTTGGCAGTGAACACAGGAGAGTTTACGGGGAGATCACCCTTAGATCGTTTTATCGTAAAAGATGAAATTACGGAAAACGAAGTATGGTGGGGAAACATTAATATTCCTTTTGATAAAGATAAATTTGATGCTCTTTATAAAAAAGTCGCTCAGTATCTTTCTGATAAAGAGTTATATGTAAGGGATGCTTATGCATGTGCAGATCAAGATTACCGATTGAACATCCGGGTAATTAATGAATATCCTTGGAGCAATATGTTTGCCTATAATATGTTCCTGCGTCCTGAGGAGGAAGAACTGGAAAATTTTCAAGAAGACTGGTTAATTGTGAATGCCCCCGGGTTTAAAGCGGATCCTGAAACAGATGGAACAAGACAACACAATTTTGCAATCCTTAATTTTAGTGAAAAAATAGCTCTTATAGGAGGAACCGGATATACCGGAGAAATTAAAAAAGGTATTTTTTCTGCCCTAAATTTTATCTTACCCATATATCATAATGTGTTGCCGATGCATTGCTCTGCCAATGTAGGTGATGATCATGATACCGCTCTTTTCTTTGGCCTTTCAGGTACCGGTAAAACCACCCTTTCTGCAGATCCTGAACGTAAACTTATTGGTGACGATGAGCATGGTTGGACACCTAATAATAAGGTTTTTAACTTTGAAGGAGGATGCTATGCAAAAGTAATTAATCTCTCTGAAGAAGGGGAACCAGATATTTATAAAGCGATTAAACGCGGTGCTATATTAGAAAATGTTATTTTAGATGAAAATGGAGAAGTAGATTTTGAAGATACTACCATTACCCAAAATACGAGAGTAAGTTACCCCATTTACCATATTGATAATATACAGCAACCCTCTGTAGGGGAAAATACAAAAAATATTTTCTTTTTAACTGCAGATGCTTTTGGGGTTTTGCCTCCTATCAGTAAATTAAATCCGGGACAGGCAGCTTATCATTTTATAAGTGGTTATACCGCTAAAGTTGCCGGTACAGAAGAAGGTGTTACTGAGCCTATTCCAAGTTTTTCAGCTTGTTTTGGAGCACCATTTATGCCTTTGCATCCAACCAGGTATGCTGAAATGCTTAGTGAAAAAATGAAAGCTTCCGGAGTAAATGTTTGGCTAATCAATACAGGGTGGACAGGTGGTCCTTATGGAACCGGTTCTAGAATGAAGTTGAAATATACACGAGCTATGATCTCGGCAGCATTAGAAGGTAAATTGGATGATGTTAGTTTTGAACAGCATCCTATTTTTGGACTCGAAATGCCAACAGAATGTCCTCATGTTCCTGTAGAAGTATTAAATCCGCGGAAGACGTGGAAAGATAAAGAAGCTTACGATAAGAAAGCTGGTTTGCTAGCTTCTTATTTTAAAGATAATTTTGAAAAGTTTGATGATTTCGCTAATGATGAGATCTTAAAAGGAGGTCCTATTGTTTAGTGGTTTTTAAGTTTGAACCAAAAAGGGCATTGAATTTTCAATGCCCTTTTTTCATGTAATTATTTAATCTAAGCGATTTATTTTTTGTTTTGTTCTTTAATGTACTTCTCTAAGGCCATAGTCATAGAAGGTGTTTCTGGAGTGGGAGCTTTAATGTTCACGGTTAAACCATGCTCCTTAGCAGCTTTTATGGTGCTATTCCCAAAAACTGCAATTCTGGTATTGTTTTGCTTAAAGTCTGGGAAATTTTCAAATAATGATTTAATTCCGCTAGGACTAAAGAAAACAACAATATCATAAAATACTTTTTCTAAGTGTGATAAATCGCTTACTACGGTTTTATAGAAAACTGCTTTTTTCCAAGTTACCCCGGCTTTATCCAATTGTTTAGGAATGGCAGGTTTCAACATATCTGAACAAGGCAGTAGGAACTTTTCGTTTTTGTATTTTTTAATAGTAGGAATTAATTCAGGAAAGGTTCTTTTTCCTACATAAATTTTACGTTTTCTGTATACTACATATTTCTGTAGGTAATAAGCAACGGCTTCACTCTGGCAAAAGTATTTTAAAGAGTCTGGCACCTTAAAGCGCATTTCTTCAGCAAGTCTGAAAAAGTGATCGACCGCGTTTCTGCTTGTTAAGATAATAGCAGTAAATTGGGAAAGATCGACTTTTTGTTGACGTACTTCTTTAGAAGTTACTCCTTCAACGTGTATAAAAGGAATAAAATCAATTTTCACTTTTTGCTTTTCTTCTAATTCAGCATAAGGAGAATTTTCAACCTTTGGTTCAGGTTGAGAAATTAAAATTGTTTTCACTTTCATTGTTGCGACTTTTTTGGCTCGATATTAGTAAACTTTCGTAATCACTTTAAACAAAATGAAATACGGTGCAATTTCGAGAGTGCAAAGGTACAAAATAAAATAGAACCAATTACCTAAAATAAGTTTTTGATTTTGAGAATAGTATTTCGCTAACACTACCATATTGGCTATTATCCAAATACCTACGCTTATAAATAAAAAAATCTTAATGTAAAGTACAGAATAAGCCAATATTAATAATATAGGAAGTACTGCAAGCGCCAAGAAATTTTTATAAGTGATTTTATAGAAAAGGTAATTATCCAATAAATTACTGATGTTAAAAATTTCTCCTATAATTTTTTCAATTAGGTATTTTACTCCAATAAAAATATTAAATGCTAAGTAAATCTGTATGAAAATGATGAGGTCTGAAGTGTCACTAGGTAATAGCGATAAAGTTTTAAGTAGAAAATAAATTCCTAAAGAGATGGAGAGTCCTTGAGCTATAAAAAATAAAAAGGAAAATAAATTAAAAACAGAAAGGCTCCTTTTATGGGAAGTAAAATATTTGTTGGATTTGAATATACGCCAGAAATCAAAAAAGTCTTCTTGAAAAAACTTTTTAGAAAATGCCAGCAATAACAGGATAATTACGAAAACAATCGTAATCCAGTCATTAGAAATGTAATTTCTGGTAAAAACTTCCAACTTCAATTTTTACTGCAAATTTAAGACTAAATAGGTACAATTTCTGAAATAAGACAGCTTAAAAATAATTACATTTGCCAAAAATGGCAAAATGTCGAGGCGGCTCGTAATTATCCCTACATATAATGAAATTGAAAATATTGAGCGTATCGTACGCAACGTATTTTCTCAGCGGGCATCTTTTGATATTTTGGTGGTAGACGATAATTCTCCAGATCAAACTTCCAGTAAAGTAGAAGAATTACAATCAGAATATAAAGATCGATTATTTCTTGAGGTAAGAACAGAAAAATCGGGTTTAGGGACGGCTTATATTCATGGCTTTAAATGGGCTTTAAAAAGAGATTATGAATTTATTTTTGAGATGGATGCCGATTTCTCTCATAATCCCAATGATTTAATTAGGCTATATAATGCTTGTGTAAAGCAAGAAGCAGATCTAGCCATTGGTTCACGTTATGTAAAAGGGGTGAATGTGGTTAATTGGCCTATGAACAGAGTATTAATGTCATATTTTGCCTCTAAGTATGTGAAGTTGATCACCCGAATGAATATCCAGGATACAACCGCCGGTTTTGTTTGTTACCGTAGAAAAGTATTAGAAAAGATTAATTTAGATACCATTCAGTTTGTGGGCTATGCTTTTCAAATTGAAATGAAGTTTAAAGCTTATCTTCATAAATTTAATATTGTAGAAGTTCCTGTTATATTTACAGACCGAACCAAAGGTGAATCTAAGCTAAGTAGTAATATTATTTCTGAAGCTGTTTTTGGAGTAATAAAAATGAAATTAAAAAGTTTGTTTGGTAAAGAGGTTTAAGTTTAAAATTATTTATTTGCGGAGTAACATCTGAAAATAGAAAATTAAAAAAAGCAGATGAAAAAGATTTTAATAAAGAATGCCAACATCATTAATGAAGGAAAAGTCTTTGAAGGTGATGTTTATATTGAAAATGATACGATTGTTGAAGTGGCCAATATTATTAGCGCAAAATCTCAAGATGTACAAATCATCGATGCGGAAGGAAAACATTTACTTCCCGGGGTAATTGACGATCAGGTACATTTTAGAGAGCCGGGCTTAACCCATAAAGAAGATATCGAGCACGGTTCTAAAGCGGCTATTGCCGGCGGAATCACTTCGTTTATTGAAATGCCCAATACCGTCCCGCAAACTACGACCATAGAAAAGCTGGAGGAAAAATTTGCTATTGCTGCAGAAAAGGCCTACGCGAACTATTCGTTTATGTTTGGTGGAACCAACGATAACTTAGAAGAGATTAAAAAAGTAAATCCTAAAAATACAGCCGCTTTAAAATTGTTTTTAGGATCTTCTACCGGAAATATGTTGGTAGATGACGAGAAAGTACTGGAAGAAATCTTTAAACATTCTCCTTTATTAATTGCTACTCATTGTGAAGATGAACAGACCATTCAAGATAATCTAGCCAAATATAAAGAAGAGTTTGGAGATGATATCCCCATTATTTACCATCCTGAAATAAGAAGCGAAAAAGCTTGTTACCTATCTTCTTCCAGAGCAGTGGCTCTTGCCAAAAAAACTGGAGCTAGGTTGCATGTTTTTCATCTTTCAACAGCTAAAGAATTAGAGCTGTTTAGCAATAAAAAGCCATTAAAAGATAAAAAGATCACGGCAGAAGTTTGTATTCATCATTTGTGGTTCAATAACGAAATGTATGAAGAAAAAGGGACGTTAATTAAATGGAACCCTGCTGTTAAAACCAAGAAAGATCAAGAAGCTTTATTAAAAGCTTTGCTGGATGATAAACTGGATGTGATCGCAACAGATCACGCCCCGCATACCAAAGAAGAAAAAGACAATCCTTATACAAAAGCACCAAGTGGAGGGCCGTTAGTACAGCACGCACTTCCTGCGATGTTAGAATTTTATCATAAAGGAAAAATATCCTTAGAGAAAATTGTAGAAAAAATGTGTCATAACCCGGCCATTTTATTTGAGATTGAAAAGCGTGGTTATATTAGGGAAGGCTATAAAGCAGATTTAGTGTTGGTTGATTTAAATGCACCTTGGACCGTGCAAAAAGACAATATCCTTTATAAATGCGGTTGGTCACCTTTTGAAAAAACCACTTTTAAATCTAGAATTACCCATACGTTTGTTAACGGAGCTTTGGTGTACAAGAATTTTAAGGTTTTAAACGTTAAAAATGCAGAACGTCTAACATTTGATAGATAATGAAGTTTTCTAAAACTATTTACCTTTTTTTATGCATTGGGTTTTTTGCTTGTCAGGATGTTGAAAAAGCAGAACAACCAGAAAACCTTATTCCTGAATCGAAGATGGTAAATGTATTGGTAGATCTTTTAAAACTTGACGGAGCAGAAAGTATGTCTTCTATCGAGTTTGAAAAAAGGGACGTACAAACCAAAGACCTTATTTTTAAAAAATACCAAGTAGATAGTTTGCAGTTTGTAAAAAGCACTACGTATTACGCTGAAAATTTTAAAGTAAACAAGCGTATCTACGATAGCGTTCAAGCCAGATTGGAACGGGAGAAAACCTTATTGGATTCTTTGGTGAAAAAAGAAAGGGAACAATCTAAAGAAGAAAAAGATTTAGAAAAGGGAAAAGAGAAATTTAAAAGTTTTACTAAAAAAGTAGAAGTGAAGGAAGATTGGGAAGAGGATTAAAAAAAAACTCTTCGGGAGGCGCCCCAGCATCAATAATCCGATTCTGCTCAGTGTGATAAGAATTTTTATTTTTTAAAGACAATACTTAGGTAATTACTGTTGATCTTCCACATAAAAAGCAGCAGTAGTTTTCACGGCTTTATCAATAGAAGTAAATTCGAAAGTTGGTAAAGCCGTTTTTATTTTGGTATGATCGTAATATGTTTTATTAAAAGCTGCTTTGATTGATTTTCTGGTAATCTCTTTGTTTGTGTTGAATAAAAAACTGCCTATCGATTGAAAAATCCAGCCCAAAAATACCATCCAGGGTTGTAGGGCTTTGGTAGGTTGAGGTTTGTTCAAGGCTTCTGCTATTTTGCCTTGCACTTCTTTAAAAGAAAGATTTTCTCCCACTACAATAAAGCGTTCATTTTTTATTTCGGCTTCCATTAATTTAATCATCGCTGAGCTAACATCTTCCACCGCCACAAAACCAGTAACAAGCGGAAGGTAATAACTTAAACCTTTATCAATACGGCTAAAAATTTGTCCGCTGCCCGTATTCCAATTTCCACTCCCAATAATTACCCCGGGGTTTACAATCACCACATTTAATCCTTCTTGAGAAGCTCGCCAAACTTCCATTTCGGCTCCGTATTTACAAATGGAATAGTTATCGTATTCCAATTCGTTATTTCGGGGAGAATTTTCAGTTACTTTTTGGTTATTCAATTCGCTTCCCAGTGCCGCAATAGAACTTACGTGGCAAAATTTCTTAATGTTTTTACTTAACGAAATATTGACCACATTGGCGGTTCCTTCAATATTTATTTTTCTAAGTGCTTTGTAGTCTTTGGGATCGTAAGAAATAAGTCCGGCGCAATGATATACATGGTCAATTCCTTCAAAAGCATCAGTCAGTTCGGGAATGCGGGTAATATCGGCTTTCACCCATTCAATTTTTGTTAAAAGTGTTTCAGCTTGTTTACCTAATTTTTGCTGAATGATTTTTTGGGAGGAAGCAATTTTAGCTTCCGTTCGGTATAAAGCCCTTATTTTTACTTCCTTCAGCAGTAAATCTGCCAACAATTGAACACCTACTAATCCGGTAGCACCTGTAACTAGAATCATAGTATAAATATAAGCTTTTCTGAATAGGAAAATTTTGAGTTTCTCCTATCTTTGTCAAACCTATTAAAATTTCAGCATAAAAATGAATTAGCTGAAAATTATTCAACATTAATACGTAAAATTTAGATTAAAATGGCCAAAAATTTTGTAGAAGAATTACAGTGGAGAGGAATGTTACACGATGTAATGCCGGGAACCGAAGAGCATTTAGCAGAAGAAATGCGTTCTGCTTATATTGGTTTTGATCCTACTTCAGATTCTTTGCATATTGGTAGTATGGTGCCCATCATGATATTGGCACATTTTCAACGTTGTGGGCATAAACCTTATGCACTTGTTGGTGGGGCCACAGGGATGATTGGAGACCCAAGTGGAAAATCCCAAGAGCGTAATTTATTGGATGAGGAAAGCTTAAATAAAAATCAGGAAGGAATAAAAAAGCAACTTTCTAAATTTTTAGATTTTTCAGGGAAAGAAGAAAACGGAGCAGTATTGGTGAATAACTATGACTGGATGAAGGAGTTTTCTTTTCTTGAATTTATTAGAGATGTGGGAAAACACATTACCGTAAATTACATGATGTCGAAAGATTCTGTGAAAAAGCGTCTTTCTTCAGAATCGAGTGAAGGGATGAGTTTCACGGAGTTTACCTACCAATTGGTACAAGGTTACGATTTTCTTCATTTATATAATGCTGAAAAATGTACGCTGCAGATGGGAGGAAGTGACCAGTGGGGGAATATTACGACCGGAACCGAATTGATTAGAAGAATTGGTGGCGGAAAAGGTTTTGCTTTAACTTCACCCTTGATTACCAAAGCCGACGGAAGTAAATTTGGGAAGTCTGAAGGTGGTAATGTTTGGTTAGACCCAGAGAGAACTTCTCCTTACAAATTTTACCAATACTGGATTAATACGAGTGATGAAGATGCAGAAAAGTTCATTAAAATTTTCACTTTCTTAGAGAAAGAAGAAATAGAAAGTTTAATTGCGGAACATGCGGAGGCTCCTCACGCACGTGTTTTACAAAAGCGTTTGGCGGAAGAAATTACCGAAATGGTTCATTCTAAAGAAGAGTTGGATAATGCCATTAAAGCTTCTCATGTTTTGTTTGGAAAAAGTACTGCAGAAGATTTAAAATCTTTAGATGAAAAAACTTTCTTAGATGTTTTTGAAGGTGTGCCACAAGCTGATGTAGAAAAGTCTAAAGTTGAAGCCGGATTGGATATGATTGCTGCACTTGCTGTAGAAACCAATTTTTTAGCTAGTAACGGGGAAGCCAGAAGAGCTTTAAAAGAGAATTCGGTATCTGTTAACAAAGAAAAAGTGAAAGAAGATTATACGATTACTGCAGAAGATTTAATTAGCGGAAAATATATCATTATTAATAAGGGCAAGAAAAATACCTATATTATTAGAGCGGTATAATTTTAAAAAGCGAAAGCCCGGGTAACTACTCCCGGGCTCTCTAAATAACTAACCAATCTATTATGAAAAAACTTCATCTTAGCACTTAATAAGACGAAGAGATTCCCTTTGAATTACAAAATATCTTGAGATTAACATAAGAATAACAATTGTTAGCTTAAAGCACCATTAAATTGCATCCTCTTATGTCGCTATTGTCAAATCTTCCCAAGATTTCAAAAGCATTTTTATTTATTTTTTTTCCTAAATCTTGTGTTGCGATAAAAGAGCAAGAATTAAGGTTGGCAAGGTCTATTACGTTGATTCCGCCTGTTTTTCCATCAGGAACATAGCTTAACGCGTCTTCAGGATCACGAAGAAGGATTTGCATATGCGATGGGCAGTGAAAAATTCCGTTTCCTTTAGAGTAGGCTTGCGATAGTAATTCTGTCATTCCATATTCTGAATGAATGCTTTCAACACCAAAGCCCATTTTTAGAATTTGATGAAGTTCTTTTCTAATCATTTCTTTGCGCCTACCTTTCATCCCGCCGGTTTCCATAATAATTGTGTTTTTTAAGTGGAATTGATGTTTCTCTACTAAATCCAACAAAGCAAAAGAAACGCCGATGAGCAGTATTTTTTTTCCTGTTGCATCGAGTTTTTCCAAAATGCTCGCCAGCTCGTCTAATTCATCTAAATAAAAGCCACTTTCCGGATAGTTACTGTTTTCTATGAAATAGTTGGCCATATAGATTAAAGAGGAGCCTTTGCGTTCTAAATAAGCGGGAAGTAGGGCTAAGGTGGTGTACTCTTCAATAGGTCCGTAAAAACCTTCAAAAGCATTGATAAAGCTTTTTTCGTAAAGACTTAAATCGGTAACAACATGCTTACTGGTAAGGTTTCCTGTGGTTCCGCTACTCGTAAAAGTTTCTACAATTTTTTTTGTTGAAGAAAGTATTAGGTGTGATTTAAAAAACTCAATGGGTAAAAATGGAATTTCTTCTAAGGAGTTTACTTGTTCCGGATTTGTTTTTAGTAAATCGCAGAATTTTCGGTAAACCGAATTGTTTTGATATTGAAACTGAAATACCTGAATCGCTGTTTGCAGAAAGTCATCTTCATTTTTAATGTTGAATAGTTGTTCTTCCAGTTTCATTTATGATTGAAATTTTCAGCAAAAATAGAAAATAAAAAAGCGCCTACTAAGAGGCGCTTTAAATTTATAAGAATGAAATAAGATTATTTCACGATTAACTTTTTGGTAGAAGCAACTCCGTTTTGAGAAACTTTTACTAAATATATTCCCGCATTTAAGCTAGAAATATTTAAGCTACCATTACTTACTTTTTTAGCGATTACTTGTTTTCCAAGAATATCAAACACTTGTACTTGAATAGCATTTGTAGATTCTGTTTGGATAGTTACCTGTCCTTTTGCTGGATTAGGGTAAAGACTAAAGTTAGTTTTAGCGTTAGCTTTTGTGGCTAAGTTAGCATCTATATCATTAGAATTTCTAGGATAGATTTGAGCAGTTTGGTTAAATTCTGCACCTAAACCAACTAAATTGATGGTACTTGTAGGAAGTGCACTGTCAATATAGTCTGCCTCGCTGAAATTTGTTCTCAAAATGCTAGTTTCGTTTCCATTAGAGATTTCATAGCTTTTTGCGCTTTGGAAATTTCCGTTACCATCAGTAATGTCACTAACAGTGATATTCTCAAAAGCAATTAATTCAGATTCATAATCTTCATAGTTGGTATTGAATTCTGCTATGGTAATTATTTGAGGTGCTACTGTGTTTCCTGTAGAAACTGCCGCAGCGATATCTTCAGAAGGTACAAATTGTAAAATACCATTATAATCTGAAAGTGTTCCCGTAATATTCTGGATAGCGTCTCCCATATTATACTCTCCGGTAATTATTCCAGCAGCATCATCTATAAGAATTGCTGCAGTATCATCTTGAATATATTTCTGATTTCTAGTATCTCTTAAATAGGTGATCACAGCTTCTCCTGTTAATTTGTAATAATCTTCATCATTACCTGCTCTAAGTTCAGCTATAGTACTAACTTCATTTAAAGATGCTATGGTGAAAGTTACCATATCTTCTACAGTAGGGTCTAATTCATTTCCGTCATTATCTACTAATTGAATCATAACGGTATAATCACCAGATTCTAAATCTGCTAATACAATGTTTTCAGCATCAAACTTGTTGATATATGTTGCTCCATTATCAGTACTATATTGAACATAACCATCACCGTTTGTTTCTGTAGCACTTGAAGAGATCGTAAAGTTAGAAACAGCAAATTCTACAGTTACTTCTGTTGTGCTTGGTGAAAAAATATTACCATCTGCAGGAGAAGTGATTATTAAAGCAGCATCTCCTCCTTCTCCAGTAGTTTCGTAAGTAGCAATGTCAATTACATCTTCAAAAATTGTAGCACTTTGACAGCTTCCTTGTCCGTCTAAAGCAGAATTGTTAAAAGTCCAATCTGTGACTACAAAAGCACCATTAGGAGTAGAGCCATTATTTCTTTTTGCATAACCATCTTTGTATTCCCAAGCGGTACCAGTACCGTCTTCTTCGTTACCATATTGGTCAACAACAGAGCTGTCACTATCTAAAATTATTCTAATAGCGTCATCACCATTAAAGTTTACAGCATCAGAAGTAGTAGCTAGGGTATTTGTTGCTGAAGGGAATTCAGCAGCAAAAATAGATTCTCCACCATCTGTCTCTCCGTCTTTATAGAGATAAACAAATTCATCGGTTACTGTACCTAATTCAGTTAGGTTAAGGTTAGAGCCAAATTCGCCTCCATTTGCAGATTTTTGTAACGTGTAGTTAGAAAAATCTACTGTACCGTCAGCATAAATTTCTACCACTTTAGGGGTTCCACCAGAACAGTCGCCATCAGCTATCATCGTAATAATAGGAGTTTGCCCAAAGGAGAAAAAAGTAACCATAAGAGCAAAAAAAAGTGTAATTTTCTTCATAAAAAGATATTTAAATTAAATATATGTACAAATATAATAAATACCGATTAGTTACTATACTATCTGTAGGTTAATAACTTTTTTTTAATAAAAAAAGCCACCCATTAAGGTGGCTTTTGTGAGAATTGATATTCTTATAGTGAGATTACTCCATTAAGTTAGGAAGCTCTCCAACCCATTGGGTAGCCCAATCAAAAATAGATTTATCAGTTCCTGTATTTCCAGGAGTTACATTAATGGTAGCTCCTACTTCATTTTTAATATCAGTTGCGTCGATATCACCAATAGCGCTTACATTAATTTCAGTCATAGAACTTGCAGGACCTGAACCGTCTGTTAAGTCGATAAAATCGCTTGCTTCCCCTGCATCTTCACCTTCTGCAGCTACAATAGCAACTAATCCATTGTTAATAGTTACACTACTTCCTCTTCTAATTTTAATCATATCTGCCATTGTGATGGTAGATTGGTGATGAAGAGTTAAGTTAGTGATAGTTGGGTTAGAACGTGGAGAAGCATCATTGTTGTTAGAGTTGTTGTCAGCTTCAATACCTCTAGGATCTTCTGTTACATCATTAAATCCAACACGACGAAGACCGTAGAAATTTGTACCTTCACCGTTCCATCCTTCAGTCCAGTCAAACCAATCGTCTTTAGCATTTATAACTAAAGCGTTTTCAACATTTACAGTTCCACCGAACCATTCGATACCGTCATCATCACCATTGTTAATTACGATGTTTTTTACACTAGTTCCATTTCCAACTCCGTATAAAGTAAGACCGTTAAATTCTTGCTCACCTCCAATTCGAGCACCTGTATATTCTAAGATAAGATAATTGATTTTACCTGAGTTATCGGCAGCATCATTACCTCCATAGGTTATCCCTGCAACTTCTGTTTCAGCAGTATCTCCGGTGTTAATGGGAGCGTAACCTGCAAGCATTAACCCCCCCCAGTCACCTGATCTTGGGTTAGCAGCAGCAGAAGTAATAAGTATAGGTTCTGTAGCAGTACCTTGAGCATCGATCTTAGCGCCTTGCTCAATTGCAATATATACATCTGTACCACCTGCGGCAGCACGTATAACAGTTCCTGGTTCAATAGTTAAAGTAGCATTTTCCTTTACTTCTAAAGCTCCGGTTAAATTCCATTCGGTATCAGCTGATAAAGTAACATTTCCTGTTACATCTCCAAATAATGCTTCAGGATCTAAATCTGGATCATCTTGAGAGGCAATTATTTCGTCTCTAACTTCTCCATTAGGGTTATCTGGAGTACTATTGTTGTCGTCGTCATCTGAACAAGCTGCAAAAATTGCTGCAATTGCCATAGAAGTTAAATAAAATTTGAACTTTTTCATCATTGTTAAATTTAAATTAAAGATTTGATTTATAAAAAATTTTAAAAATTATAGTTAATTCCTAAGCTAAAAATTCTTCCTTTTTTGAACGTATTAATTACAGTTTCTTCCCCTTCAATATTTTCTTGTGTAAGCTCGAAATTAGGATCTATTAAATTTCTTGCTTTAATACTTATCCCTAAAGACTCAGTTAATTTAGATTGTAAAACAAAGTCTAGTGTAGGGATTCCGGTTTCCATAATATTTCCTTTCTGTTGTACGCCTAATGAATATATTCTGTCACTAAAATAATTGAGTACCAAAGAAGGAGTGATTTCAAAATTATTTTTCTTGTAATTAAAAGTTAGATCTGTATTTAAAAGGAATGGTGAAGCTCCTTGTAATTTATCTTCCTTATTGGTAAAATTAGTAGATGGATCTTTTAGATCTTGATGAGAATATAAGTAAGAGGCATTAATACCAAAAGACAGATTTTGAGAGAAGCTGTTATTTTCATTTTCTTCAACATTGAAAATATCTTTTCTTAACTCTAACTCAACTCCAGCTATAGTTGCTTTATCTCCTGAATTAATATAGGAAAGTTGGTTGGCTGCTGAATTTACCTCTATCCTACTAATAGGGTCTATAATTTCTTTGTAAAACCCGGTTAAAGATACAAGTTCAGAGGAGCTAAAATAATATTCGTATTTTACATCTATATTGTATACGTCTGAAGGCGTAAGTTGTGGATTACCGAAACTTGCGAAGTTTACATCTTCATAAACAAATGGGGCAACTTCTTTAAACTGTGGAAAAATATAACTCTTACTTCCTGCAAGTCTTAAAATACCATCTTCGCTTAAATTGTATTTTAAGTTAAAACTCGGTAACAAGTAATTTTCTTTAAGTTGTGCAGGATCTACATTTCGACTAAAAGCACTACTGGAAAGATTTGTATTCCAATTCACCCATTGGTCTAAATTTTCATAACGTAAACCTAAATTAGCCGAAAAATTCTCTGTGAAATTATAAGAAGCACTGGCGAAACCTGCATAGATTGTTTTGTCTCCTTCATAGAAGAAAGGAGCTAAAGGATTAAAATCGGCACCGAAACCATTACTGGTAACTAAACGGAATACATTATCATCTAGATTTTGTTGATTGAATACACCATCAATATTGGAAAGGTCAATATTAATTGGACTTCCAAAATCATGGTTAAACTGTATAAAGTCGAAACGACGTTCATTTTTACGATAGTTGGCGCCAAAACTTAAAACACCTTTACTCTCATCAGCACTTTCTCCTCCAAATTGATAGTCAAACTTAAGATTACCTGCTATTTCATCGTCTTTAAGTTTTGAAAAGAATCGATGGTTGTAAGCTGGTGTTCCTACCGCTGTACGATAATTTGTTCCGTCATTTACAAATGTATTTTGTCTTCGGTCTGGCTCATCACTACGGGTGGTGTTGTAAGCTAAATCTAAATTTACTTCAAAGCGATCATTCACTTCAAAATTACTTAGTATTTGATTTACAAAAGTTACATTGTCGTTTATTTGTTGTCTTAGGATATAGGCTGAATCGCCTACTTCTTCTGAAATATTAGCAGATTGACCAGCATATTCACCCAAATTTTGAGAGTTATTGTGAAGGAATAATGAATTATAACTTATGGATCCATATTGATGTCCGTAAGAAATATTACCCATTAATATTTGGGATACGTTATAGTAATATTTTTTAAAGTCTAAATCTCTTAAAGGTAAGCCTTGCGCATTGATTTGTTTTGTATTCCCTTCTTGGTAAACATAATTGTTGGCTACAGATCCTATAAGTAATCCTTTTAGGGTATTTCCATTTTCAAAATCAAGTTTTCTGCCAGCTTGTAAAGATATACCGCTATTTATTGGGTTTTTTTGGCTTTGATCAGGGTTGTAAGAGTTAGAAAAATTATAATTTTCTAAGCTGTTAATGGGAGCAACGCCTTTTTTCATACCTGTACCAAACCAAGAAGCTCCTTGTGGTAACTTAAAATTTTGGTTTACAGCACGACTGTTAAAACCTGTTTCTAAGCCTATTTGTAATATACTTTTCTTGTATAGTTCTTTAGAAGTAATATTTATCAATGCTCCTGCTACATCACCGTAGTTACTTGCATTGAAAGTCTTATTTACTCCTACGCTATTAATAATATCTGATGAGAAAAAATCTAAGGCTATGTTTTTGTATTCTGGATCGTCAGAGGGAAGTGGTAAACCATTAAGGGACGTGAAATTATAGCGATCTCCTAAACCTCTAACAAATACGTTTTTTTCGCCTTCTTGTTTACTTACACCTGAAATTTTGGTGAGAGCTCCCTCAGCGTTGCTTACTCCTTTACGGGCAAGTTCTTGAGCACCAATGGCTGTTTTAATTTCTAAAGCGTCTTTTTGATCTAAAAGAAGTGCGGTTTCAGAATCTCTTCTGGCAACTGTAGTGATCATCACTTCATCTAACGCAGCAGCACTAGCTCCTAATCCGGTATTTACTTCGGTTACTTTGTTAGCCACTACTTTTACATTAGGTACTTCTAAAGTTTCATATCCTACAAAACTAAACACAACGGTATAGGTTCCTGGGTCGATAGTGTTGATTTCATAAAGACCATCAAAATCGGAAGTAGTTCCTTTACTGGTGTTTTTAATAGTGACGTTTGCGAATGGCAGCGGTTGATCTCCTGTTTCCTTGTCGGTGATCTTCCCGGCAATAGAGCCTTTCTCCTGTGAATATGATATCACGGATACTAAGCAGATTAAAATACTAAAAATTCGTTTCATTTACTTTTACTTTTCGTTGCAAAGGAAACTAAGCAGGCTTCAATAAGTGTTAGCTTGTGGTTAAGAATAAACCCGAAGTATGTTATTAAATTGTTATTAATGTTATGACTATAAAAGATTTGTTAACTTAGGTGTTTTAATATTATCTTTACTTTTACGCCGATCAATTTTTAAGTTTTTTACACATGGAAAAGCAAGAGATTACCATTTTACTAGTAGATGATGAGCCGGATATTTTAGAAATTGTAGGATACAATTTATCTTCTGAAGGATATACGGTGGTTACCGCAGATAATGGTGCAAAAGCCGTGAAAATGGCTAAAAAGAAAAAGCCTGATCTCATTATTTTAGATGTAATGATGCCAGAAATGGATGGTATAGAAGCTTGTGAGCAGATTAGAAAAATACCAGAACTTCAAGATACAATCATTACTTTCTTGACCGCAAGAGGAGAAGATTATTCTCAAGTGGCCGGTTTTGATGCCGGAGCAGATGATTATATTACTAAGCCCATTAAACCTAAATTACTTTTAAGCAAAGTAAAAGCCTTATTAAGACGCCGTCGTTCAGAAGGTGAGGAAAGTAATGTGATGGAAGTTGGTGAAATTGTGATAGATCGTGACGAGTACAAAGTAATCAAAGGAAAAGAGGAAATCATTTTGCCACGAAAAGAATTTGAATTACTTTCATTATTAGCCTCTAATCCCGGTAAAGTGTTTAAAAGAGAAGATATTTTAAACAATGTTTGGGGTAACGAAGTTGTGGTTGGCGGTAGAACGATAGATGTTCATATTAGAAAACTTCGGGAGAAAATTGGAGATAAAAAGTTTAAAACCGTAAAAGGAGTAGGTTACAAGTTTGTAGTTTAATGGCGAAAGAGTTTAAAAGATCATATAAGTTTGCATTCTATACATCTTTATTTATTACCCTTTTTACCACTGGTGCATTAGCGGCATATCAGGTTTTTTATGCAAACTTTTCTTTTATTCATACAGCAGTTTTCTTTGTTTTATGCTATTGTCTTGCCTTTTTGATTATTCAATTAAGGATTGAACATTTTATCTACCGACGCGTAAAAGCGGTCTACGATAATGTTTCACTTTTAGAATCCTCTTCCCTTCAAAAACAGCAAGTCACTACCGATATGGCAACATTGACTAGAGAGGTTGAAAAATTTGCTGAAGGAAAAAAACTGGAAATAGAAGCCCTTAAAATCCGAGAAAATTACCGAAAAGAATTTATGGGAAATGTTTCTCATGAATTAAAAACTCCATTATTTACTGTTCAAGGCTATATACTTACATTAATTGACGGGGCCATAAAAGATAAAAAAGTACGTGATAAATATTTAAACCGAGCAAGTAAAGGTTTGGATAGACTTATCTATATTGTAAAAGATTTAGATATGATTACCAAATTGGAAGCGGGTGAACTTCATTTACGGGAAGAAGAATTTGATATTATTGAAGTTATTCAAAATGTATTCGATTTATTTGAAATGAAATCTGCCAAAAAGAACATTTCATTAACCTTCGATCTCGATTATGAAGAACCTATTTATATTTATGCGGATAAAGAGAAAATTCAGCAAGTGATTACCAATTTAGTGGTTAATTCCATTAAATATGGAAAAATAGGAGGGACTACTGAAGTGAGTATTGAAGACTTAATAAAAAATAAAGTAATTGTAAGAATTACTGATAATGGAGAAGGGATCGAACAAAAAAATATTCCGCGATTGTTTGAAAGGTTTTATCGAGTAGATAAAAGTGGATCTCGTAAAGAAGGAGGTTCCGGACTCGGCTTGGCCATTGTGAAGCATATTTTAGAAGCGCACAACGAAAAAATTTATGTAGAAAGTGATTTTGGCGTTGGGAGTGAATTTTCTTTTACTTTAGAAAAGTCTAAACAAAGAGCTCCAGTCCAAACCAGTACTGCTAAAACTTAATCCGCTGTAAAAATTAACTTCCCTTAATTTTTCAGCCTTAAACCTGTGTTGAGAGCAACTTGGTGCAATTCTGTTTTCTTTTAGTCTTTTCGCTAAGTATTCTTGTTCCGTTTGACCGGGAGTCGGGATAAAAAAAGCTTTTTTCTTCAGCTTAGCAATATCCATCAACGTAGTATAGCCTGAACGTGATAGGATAACTTCACTTTTATTAATGGCTTCCTCTAAATCTTTTCCGCTTAAATAATTAAAAATTGTGATATTACCAATAGTGCCTTTGGTTTGTACCTCTTCTACTACGCCTCTTACAAAAATGATTCGCTTGTCGGTATCTTTAAATTCCAGTAAAAGTTTTTCTTCGAGTAAAGTGCGTTGAGGTTCCGGACCCGAAAGTAAAATCATCAAATCATATTCAATAGGTAATTCCTTTTTTTCGAAACGGCTTAAAGCTCCAATATAGTTAAGGTTGAATTGCGATTCTTTTTTTAAATGACCTAATTTCCCGCTAAGATTAGGAGATTTGGCAAAATCAGGTATCCAACATTCTTTGAATTTTTTAATGTAAAATTGATGAATTTTAGAACTGAAATACGTTGTCTTTCCGGTTAATACATTTAATTGATGCGTTATAAAAACCGAAGGGACAAATTTACAAAACACACCTAATCGATTGTCAGAAATAACTCCACTAATTTTTTCCTTTTCATAAATCTCAAGAGTGATTTTCCTTTCGTTATTTACTGTTTTTAAAATCTTATAACTTTTAAAAAACAATTTCGACTTAAAGAAAAAACCTTTTCTGGCGTATTTAATGTTATAAGAAGGAAGCTCATAAAACTTCAAATGAGGAAATTCTTTCTTTAATAAGGCTAAAGCACTCCCGTCTGAGGCTAAGATAGGTTCAAAATTATTGATTTCTAAAGCCTTAATGATGGGGATGCAACGGGTCGCATGGCCTAATCCCCAATTTAACGGTGCAACTAAAATCTTTTTTTTCGCCATAATCAAAGATAGCGTATTTACCTCTGCTTTATTTTATTTAATTTTACCAAAATATTAAATAATATCCGTGGGAAGTAAAAATAAATTAAAAAGGTTTAAAGAAAACGAAACTTTTAACAATGTTGTACAACCAACTAGGAATGAAATTGTTGATGGTAATTTTAAGTTGAAAGGAAAATGGGCTCAAGATTTTTTTAAGAATGATTTACCCATCGTTTTAGAACTTGGCTGCGGAAAAGGTGAATATAGCGTAGGTTTGGCTGAAAAATATCCTGAAAAGAATTTTCTGGGAATCGATATTAAAGGTGCCCGTTTCTGGAGAGGTGCAAAAACAGCATTGGAAGAAGAAATGCCGAATGTAGGTTTTCTAAGAACCCAAATAGAATTGGTAGATCAGATTTTTGCTGAAGGTGAAGTAGATGAAATTTGGATTACTTTCCCAGATCCACAAATAAAATACAAGCGAACTAAACATAGATTGACCAATTCTGAATTTCTTCAGAAGTATAAAAAGATTTTAAAACCAGACGGGGTAGTCAATTTAAAAACTGATAGCGAATTTATGCACGGTTATACCTTGGGGTTGCTACACGGGGAAGGACACGAAATTTTACATGCGAATCACGACGTTTACAAAAATGAATATTCACCCGAAGAAGTGATTGGTATTCAAACTTTTTACGAAAAACAGTACCTTGAAGAAAATAAAAGAATTACGTATATTCAATTTCGCATAAAATAATTCAACCTTGGAAGAATCGAAGCTCTTTTTATTTACTTTTTTAGCAGCACTTGGTGGGGTGATTCCTCCGGGATTAGTAAATATGACGGTCGCCAAATCGTGTCTAGAAAGAGGTAAACGTAGCGGGATTTTTGTTGCTTTAGGCTCGTGTACCATTGTGCTTATTCAATCTTTTTTGGCAATTATGCTTTCCAAGTATATTCTAGGGCATCCTTATGTCAATAAAATGTTGCTTCGGGCAGGATTAGTTATTTTTCTTTTATTGATGATTTATTTCTTTATTCAAGCAAAAAAGAACAAAAAAGTAAAAACCAGTAAAAAGGGAGATTCCGGTAAAAGTTATTTAAAAGGATTGACGATTGCATTGTTTAACGTATTTCCTATTCCTTATTTTGTCGCTTTGAGTACTGCCCTTTCTCCTGAAAAAGGAGGTTACGATATGGTAGATATGGTGATTTTTGCTTTTGCTGCTGCTATGGGGAGTTTTGCCACTCTTTATGGTTACGTAATAGGTTTTGCTAAAATTGAAAAACATACCCAATCTTTCAGTAAATATTCTAATTATTTTATGGCTGGTTTGATGCTTGTCTTGGTGATTATCACCTTAATTAGAATTTTTAAGCCTTTTTCATGAGTACTTCTGCTAACTTTTTTGAAAAGGTTTACCAAGTTGCCCGACAAATTCCTTACGGAAAAGTAACTACTTACGGAGCCATTGCCAAGGCTATAGGTGCTGCAAAAAGTGCTAGAATGGTAGGTTATGCGATGAATGGTGCAGGGGAGCGGGAAGATGTTCCTGCGCATCGGGTGGTCAATAGAAAAGGAGTGCTTACCGGCAAGCATCATTTTTCAGGAACCAATTTAATGCAACAACTTTTAGAAAGTGAAGGTGTTCAAGTAAAAGACAACCAAATTCAAAATTTCCAAGAGGTTTTGTGGGAACCGGAAATACTTTCAGAATAAAATTGATAAGCCTTATACATAGCATCGATAAATTCAATAGATGAACTTCAAAATTACATTGCTATCCCGTATATTTGCACTTTAGAATAATTCTAAGTAAGAAGAAAAGAAAATTTCTATATGAAATTAGATAAGAAAGATATTTTAAAAGCCTTGGAAACCATTAGTGTTTCCGGTGAAGGGCAAAATATGATAGAAGCAGACGTTGTAACAAACGTCAATATTTTTGGAGATGAGGTTGAAGTGGATTTAGTACTGAAAACTCCTGCTATGCACATTAAAAAACGTGCAGAAGTAGATGTGATGAAAGCTATTCACAAGCATGTTTACGAAAAAGCAAAAGTGAAAGTAAACATTAGGGTAGATGCTCCTAAAAATAAAGCTCCAGAAATTAAAGGAAAACCAATTCCGGGAATTAAAAATATTGTGGCGGTCGCTTCGGGTAAAGGAGGTGTTGGTAAATCTACTGTTACGGCAAATTTAGCCGTGAGTCTTTCTAAAATGGGCTTTAAAGTAGGCTTACTGGATGCCGACATTTACGGGCCTTCTGCAACCATTATGTTTGATGTAGAAAGAGAAAGACCCCTATCGGTAAATGTAGATGGAAAATCTAAAATGAAACCCGTAGAAAATTACGGAGTGAAAATACTTTCTATAGGCTTTTTTACCAAGCCTAATCAAGCGGTAATTTGGCGTGGGCCAATGGCAGCAAAAGCTTTAAACCAAATGATTTTTGATGCCGATTGGGGAGAGTTAGATTTTCTTTTAGTAGATCTTCCTCCGGGAACAGGAGATATTCATCTTTCTATTATGCAATCTATGCCCATTACAGGAGCGGTGATTGTAAGTACACCGCAAAATGTAGCTTTAGCCGATGCAAAAAAAGGAGTAGCGATGTTTCAGCAAGAAAGTATTAATGTGCCGGTATTAGGTATTATTGAAAATATGGCGTATTTTACTCCAGCTGAATTGCCTGAAAATAAGTATTATATTTTTGGCGAAAAAGGCGCTAAAAATTTAGCAGACGATTTAGAAGTTCCATTTTTAGGTGAAATTCCATTAGTTCAAAGTGTACGTGAAGCCGGAGATATTGGTCGTCCTGCAGCCTTGCAGGAAGATACGCCAATTGCTGATGCTTTAAAAGATATCACCAGAAATGTAGTAGAAGAGACGGTAAAGAGAAACGAAAATATACCGCCTACAGAAGCTATTAAAATTACAACAATGGCAGGTTGCAGTGCCGTAAAAAAATAGAGATATGACGACGATTAGCAAAGACTTAAAGCAAAACGTAGAGAAAGCATTAGATGAAATCCGTCCGTTTTTAAAAAATGATGGAGGCGATATTTCTTTAATTGAAATAGATGAACAAACCAATGTTGTTCGTGTACGTTTAGAAGGTGCTTGTGTAGGTTGCAGTGTGAACCAAATGACACTGAAATCTGGAGTAGAAATGACTATCAAAAAATACGCTCCGCAAATAGAAAAAGTAATCAATATTGAAGCTTAAGATTTTTCTGAAAGCTGATGATTGTCATTTTTTAACTGAGTCTTAAAAGTTAATATCGCATCTCGTATCTTAAGAAATAAAATTTATGATTAAGACAGATATATTAATTATAGGAGCCGGACCTACCGGCCTCTTTACTGTTTTTGAAGCAGGATTACTTCAACTAAAATGTCACTTAATAGATGCATTACCGCAACCCGGCGGACAATGTGCAGAATTATACCCTAAAAAACCTATCTATGATATTCCCGGTTTTCCGGAAGTGTTGGCCGGAGATTTAGTCGATAATTTAATGGAACAAATCAAATCTTTCGAGCCTGGTTTTACCTTAGCTGAAAGAGCAGAAACTATTGAAAAATTAGAAGACGATACTTTTTTGGTAACCACTAATAAAGGAACTCAGCATAATGCGCCTATCGTAGCTATTGCAGGAGGATTAGGAAGTTTTGAGCCAAGAAAACCACCGATTCCAAACATCGCAAATTTTGAAGATAAAGGAGTGGCTTATATGGTGAAAGACCCGGAAGTGTACCGAAACAAAAAAGTGATCATTGCCGGTGGAGGTGATTCGGCTTTAGATTGGAGTATATTTTTAGCCGATGTGGCTGAAGAAGTAACTTTAGTTCACCGTAGAAACGAATTTCGTGGTGCATTAGATTCTGTAGAGAAAGTAAAAGAATTAAAAGATCTTGGAAAGATTAATTTAATTACCCCTGGAGAAGTAGATGGTTTACAAGCCGACGAAAACGGTCACCTTGCTTCTGTAATCATCAAAAAGAAAAGTGAAGCTACCGAAGAAATTCAGCTTGAGGTAGATCATTTTATTCCATTATTCGGACTTTCTCCAAAGCTCGGGCCAATTGCTGATTGGGGGCTAGAAATAGAAAAGAACGCTATCAAAGTAGATAATGCGCTAGATTACCAAACCAATATTCCCGGGGTTTATGCCATTGGAGATGTGAATACCTATCCCGGAAAATTAAAATTGATTCTTTGTGGTTTTCATGAAGCGACCTTGATGTGTCAAAGCGCTTACAAGAAAATTTATCCCGATAAAAAATACGTGATGAAATATACTACGGTTGGCGGAGTAACCGGTTTCGATGGAACCAAAAAAGAAGCTCCCAAAGCGGTCGTAAAAGCAATCGATTAATGGAACAAGACGTAAAAATTACCATCATCGATCGTGAAGGGGTAACGCACGAAATTGATGCACCTACCGATATGAATATGAATCTAATGGAAGTAGTTCGTTCTTACGAACTAGCTCCGGAAGGAACCATCGGGATTTGTGGTGGAATGGCTATGTGCGCTTCTTGCCAATGTTACGTACTAAGCGATACAGAATTGCCCGAAATGCAAGACGATGAGGAAGCCATGCTTGCAGAAGCTTTTCACGTAGAAGACAATAGTCGTTTAGGATGCCAAATTCCTATTACCGAAGAATTAGCAGGGCTTAAAGTGCAATTAGCTCCTGAAGAATAAACTTTCTGATAAATATATAATGGAAAAAGCCTTATCAAATTTTGATAAGGCTTTCCTTTTTTTCTTGCAAGGTTTTGGAAACCTTGTAGGTCTGAATTATAATTTTATAATGCGCTCAACTATTTTCTTGATTTTAATAGTTCGGAAATTTTAGGACGTAAAAGAAAAATCTGCAAGATATATACTGTCTCGCAGATTTAATTTTATCCTTTTAAAAACTAAAACGAATATTGAGTCCCTAATGTAACCGAATATTTTTGTTTTAGCTGAACTCCGTTAGGTTCTTGATAAGCCGGTAATTTTACTTCCGCAGCAAAGCGTAATCCTTTTAAAGTATTTTTTGTGAAATAGTAATTTCCGCCAATAGCATAATTCAATTGCATGCCTCCACTATTGCTGGTGTTGGCAGTCGTTACCATCATCGGGTTTAATACCGGATTGTTTCCTTCAATTTGTTCTGTGTAATTAGCTTCGGCTCTTACTGAAAAGCTGAAGTTTTCAGTAGCATCTAAAGCTAACCAAGAAGTTGCTAGGTATTGATTCCCTAAGCGGTAGTCATTATCGTTTTCATTCAAGAAAAACTTAGCATTGGCTTGCGCTCCACCACTTAGTTTTTCAGTTTGCCACAAATAGGTCATTCCCAATTTAGTTGAAAAAGAACCAGAACCAATTTGCATTGGGTAAGGTAAAATTACTTCTTCACCGTTGGACATGGCGGTTTCATCTTTTTCATCGATAGAACCAGTTGGGATGCCAATGCCAAATTCTGCGTGTAGGGCTTGTTGGTTTTTGTTCATTAAATTTACTAATGCACTCACGCTCACGTCACCAAAACCGGAAGAGCTTGTAGAAAAATCTGTATCCATTGCCATTCCCATATCGTTGGACATTCGCATGGTTAAATCCATATCGTTAGTAATATAATTGGCCATCACCATAAAAGTTAATCCATCAGAAGGTGCGTACATTGCTCCCAACATATGCATGCCCATCATCATTTCTTGTGGTGCGGTCATGTAATTTTGATACACGAACTCTTCATTTACATCATCACTTTCGTAGCGAAGGTCTTGCATTTGCATAGTCATATAGCGATACGAAACCATAAATTCTCCTTTGTGATGGGTGTGGTCGCCCATCACTCCAATAGGTGCGTGACTACTAGCTCGATGAGCACTCCATAAATTTTCTTCTTTTTTGTTTTCTTGTGCGTTAAGGTGAAGACAAAATAATGCCATACCTAACCATAAAATATTTTTCATGAATTGAATTTTTAAAAGTTATATAATTTATTTTCTGCTTTTTATTGAATTTGAAACAGAAGTTTACCATTGCGTAAATGTAATTTGGATGCCGAAATGTTTTCAGCATTTAAAATTGAAAGAACAATTAAGCTTGTGGCGGTTGAAAAGGAATATTTTCGCTTAAAAAAGAATAATAATTAAGGTAAAAGTAATCCGATTTACTATTAAAGTTGAAGTGTTGAGGTTGGCTGATTTCAGCAATTTCTATAAAACCAATTGGATAATTCTTTAGTTGAATGTTTTGTGTTTTTGTAGGGGAATTATCATCATTCTGTTTTTGAAGTTGCTTCATTAAATAACATTTTCCGTTACAATTTAAACGTGGTTTGTCTTTGTTTACGCAAAGTACCTCTACGATGTAATTGTAGTTAAAGCAATACTGTAAGATGGGTTCGACGGGTTGAAGCATCGCCACCAAATAAAGAGCAGTAAATATTATGGAAAGAATTTTAGACAATGACTTTTTGTTGAATGATTTCTTCTTCGATCCCGTCCCACAATACAATTCGGTTTTCCAATGCTTTTAGGGAGGCTTCTTCTACTTCTTGCCATTTTTGTTCGTCATTTTCACAAAGCTCTTCAATCATTTTTAGGGCCATCGGACCGTGCTCATCTTCATCTAATTCAATATGGCGATCAAAATAATACTTGAATAACCTTAAATCTTCTTCTGGAAATTGCTCTTGAATTTTGGTGATAATTGAATTAAACATGGCAGGAATCAAATTTTCCCGCCCAAAGGTGAAAGCTGCAGCAATTACATGAGGGCGATTGGTATAAATAGTTTCAAAAGTAAACTTGATGAATTTTTTTACACTAATGGGCAAATCTGAAGCGGCAATAATTAAATAAATATCGGTACCATGCTGAATCTGCTCCATAAATTTTGAAATAGCTTTGGTACTGGCACCACCTTTTTTCATCGCATCCAAATACATTTCGTAATGACTTTGGCGATTTCCGTAGAGGTTGATGTCGGTTTCTTCTGCTAAAACAATTTCATTTATTAAATAGCGAACTTCAGGATTGCCAACAGGATACCATGGGAAATTAGTATTGGTTAATTTAGACTGAAGTGCTTTGAGTAGCGACATAAAATCCCACACGGCAAAAACATGGTGTTCCATAAAAACCTGAAGATCTTTAGGCGTCTGAATTTTTTCGTATAAAGAATGATTCAGTAACTTTTCACGTAGTTCTTTAGTAGCTTGCTCAATGCGGATAATGCTCATACTCTAAATTTTATGCAAAAATAAGGCGCGATTCTTGTTTATTAAAATACAAATGAAAGTTTAACGATAGTTTCATCTATAAATAATGGATTTTTAAGGGTCTTTGATTTATGCTATTGAATATTCTTATTTTTTATTCCGATCAATCAAAAGGTATTTTGCGTGCAGAAGACGTTTTGCCCAAAAAAGATGTGAAGCTAAAAAAGAAATGCTGTGAGAAATATTTAAAAAAGGGCAAACGCTGTAAACGCTGCCCTTGTTTCGATTTGCTTTCTTGATTTAGATCTACTAAATCTGTCGAAGCTTATGGTTTTTTTGTCATGCTGGACCTTCCCGTCCGTCAGGCAGGCTTGTTTCAGCATCACATCATTATTGTAAATTATTTAAAAGCTGAAATTCCTGTAATGTCCAATCCTGTAATTAATAAATGGATATCGTGAGTTCCTTCATAGGTGATTACGCTTTCTAAATTCATCATATGTCGCATAATACTGTATTCACCGGTGATTCCCATTCCTCCTAAAATTTGTCGGGCTTCACGGGCAATTTTAATCGCCATATCTACATTGTTACGTTTTGCCATCGAAATCTGAGCAGAAGTAGCTTTCCCTTCATTTTTTAATTGGCCTAAGCGTAAAGCCATTAATTGTGCTTTGGTGATTTCAGTAATCATCTCTGCTAATTTTTTCTGCTGAAGCTGATAGCTAGCAATTGGCTTGTCAAACTGAATACGCTCTTTAGCATAACGCAAAGCGGTATCATAACAATCCATAGCTGCGCCAATCGCTCCCCAAGCAATTCCATAGCGGGCAGAATCTAAACAACCAAGTGGAGCGCCTAATCCGGTTTTGTTAGGTAGTAAATTTTCTTTCGGCACTTTTACGTCATTGAAGATTAACTCTCCAGTAGCAGATGCACGAAGTGACCATTTATTGTGCGTTTCTGGAGTGGTGAACCCTTCCATCCCGCGTTCTACGATTAAACCGTGGATTCTGCCTTCTTCATTTTTAGCCCAAACCACGGCGATATCACAAAATGGAGCATTGGAAATCCACATTTTAGCGCCATTTAATAAATAATGATCGCCTTTATCTTTGAAGTTAGTGATCATTCCACCGGGATTCGATCCGTGATCGGGTTCGGTTAATCCGAAACTTCCCATAAATTCTCCCGTAGCTAATTTAGGAAGGTATTTTTTACGTTGTTCTTCGTTACCGTATTTCCAAATAGGGTACATCACCAACGAGGATTGAACTGAAGCGGTTGAACGAACACCACTATCCCCACGTTCAATTTCTTGCATGATTAAACCATAAGAAATTTGATCTAACCCGGCACCTCCGTATTCTTCTGGAATATAAGGACCAAAAGCACCAATTTCTGCTAAACCTTTTACGATTGATTTAGGGAATTCTGCTTTTTGTGCTGCCTCTTCGATAATAGGTGATACTTCTCTTTTTACCCAGTCGCGAGCTGCATCACGAACCATTTTATGTTCATCGGTAAGTAAGTCGTCTATATGGTAATAATCTGGAGCTTGAAATAAATCTGCCATAAACTATTTTTGAAATTCTTAAAAATTTATGGGTAAATTTAAGGAAAGCTTAAAAAGAGAGCAATATTATCGGCTACATTTTTAAATAAAAATCTTTTACTAAGTTTTTATAATCTTCGGTGTAAACGTGGCGATCAATTTCTATAATTAATTCTGAAGTTTTGATAAGTGTTTTTTCAAATCCAAATTGAAGTAAACTTCTCTTTAGTGGTGAGTTTTCATTGCCGCGAACTCGTGTGATTTTCTGCGGATATAAGTTTACTTCTGAAGCTAGTTGAATAAATTCTTCTTCATTTTTATACGGAATAATCGTGCAAAATCTACCTTTTTCAGCAAGCAATTGCGCTGAATATTTTACGAGATCTTCAAATGGAAGTGCTTCGGTAAACCGAGCTAAATTTCGATTTTCTTCTGTTGAAGTGAAATTTTCATCATAAAAAGGTGGATTGCTAATAATGAGATCATAAGTTTCACCTTCCATTTCTTCCGCAAATTCATCTAAAGCTGCATGATAGCAAAATAGTCGGTCGCCCCAATCGCTATTTTCAAAATTGTCCACGCATTGTTCGTAGGCGTTTTCTTCAATTTCTAAGGCATCAATTAATTCAGCAGTGCTGCGTTGAGCGAGCATTAAGGCAATTACACCGGTGCCCGCGCCAATATCCAGAATAGACTCGGGATGTTGATCTAAACTCGCCCAGGCTCCTAATAAAACGCCATCAGTACCAATTTTCATAGCACATCGATCTTGCTCAACGTTAAATTGCTTAAACTGGAATACCTTTGACATAAAGTTTTGAGTTTTTAATTCCTAAAACCTATTACCTAAATACTCAAAGACTAATCTAAGTACATTTCAATAAGGCCTTCGGGAACGTTGAGGTGTAGAGTTTTATTGGGTCTGTCAAGCTTATCGATAAAATCGTCATTTACGGGAACTAGAATTTCGTTACCTTCATGTTCAATTTCGAATAAGGCCTGCGGTGTAGAGTCATTGATACTTTTTAAAATACCAACTTCTCCAAAATTTTTGTCGGTTACTTTAAAGCCTATAACCTCGTGAAAATAAAACTGATCGTTTTCTAATTCAGGTAAAAAGGAAAGAGGAAGATAAAGTTCTTTTTTAAGGATACGGTCAGCATCTTCTTCAGCAGTGATTTCTTCAAATTTGATTCGAAGTAAATTTGATTTCTGAAGTGAACTTTTCTCAATAAAAAATGGAATCAAGTTTTTATTCATATCAATAAAAACTGATTCCATTTCTAAAAAACTTTCAGGATCATCGGTGTCAAGTTTGACTAAGACTTCTCCTTTAAAACTGAATTTACTAACGATTTTTCCAAGATAGAAACAATCTTCCTTGCGCATCGTTAGACTAATTTATTCAGATTTTTTCTCTTCAGCTTTCGCTTCTTCTGCAGTTTCTGCTTCTGGAGTAGCTTCTGCTTCCGGTTCACCTTCTTCAGTTACCGCAGCAGCATCTGCCTCTGCTTGAGCAGCTTTGTATTCTGCTTCACGCTTTTCGTTCACCTCTTTTTCAGCAGCAAGGGCTTTTTCTCTAGCTTCTTGCTCTTCTTTAGAAAGGTTTTCTTTCTTAGCGTTAATTTTTCCTTCTTTTTCTTCTAACCAAGCTTTGAATTTTTCTTCAGCTTGCTCTTCTGTTAAAGCACCTTTACGAACACCTCCAGCTAAGTGATGTTTTAATAAAGCACCTTTGTAAGAAAGGATAGCACGAGCGGTATCAGTTGGTTGAGCACCATTCTGTAACCATTTCACAGCACCGTCAACATCTAAATCAATAGTTGCTGGGTTGGTGTTTGGATTGTAAATTCCTAATTTGTCTAAAAATTTACCGTCTCTTTTTGAGCGAACATCTGCGGCTACGATCCAGAAAAAAGCTCTACCTTTTCTCCCGTGTCTTTGTAATCTAATCTTTACAGGCATATTTAAATTAAATTTTGGGGTTCTCGACCCCGATTATTAATAAGTCTGCAAATGTACTGTATTATTTTTTAAATCAAGTGAAAATATTATTAATTTTTATTTTACATTTGTAACACTCAAATAGTTAAAGAAACCTCAAATTTATGAAAAAATTAAGCCTACTTTTACTTTTAGTAACCATTACTATTGCTTGTAGTGATGATATTACAGGTAATGACCCTTCCATTCAAGGTGAAGTAAACGGTGAGTTTTTTAGGACTAGTATTTCATCTGCTTATAAAAATCAAGATAGTTCTATAACTTTAACTGGAGAGACAGGGCTAGATAAAATTACATTAAAGGCAGCTGAGTTTGCGGTTGGAACGTATCAATTAGGGGTTAGTTCTCAGAGTGAGGCGGCTTATGAAATTAATGGGGTAGGGGTTTTTTCAACTGGTAATACAGGGGACGGAGCTATTGAGATCACAAGAGTTACTACAACTACACTTTCTGGAGAGTTTTATTTTAATGCATACCTCAACGGAAATCAGGATACGCTTAATGTAAATAAAGGTTCTTTTTTTGATATACCTGTTACTAATGTAAGTGGTGGCGGGAATGAAGGTGTTTTAACTTGTGACCAAGCACAACAATTAACTACAGCTGCTCAAACAGCTTATGAAGGCGAAGATTCAGGTTCTGAAGAATTTGAAACTATTTGTAACAACTACAAGAATGCTTTAAACGCTCAAATAGTAGCTTGTGGGGATCAAGATAATATTTTGCAGAATACTATTGATGGTTTAGAATGTAATCAGTAAGAAAATATATCTATTATTTATTTTAAAAACTTCAGGAATTTTCTGAAGTTTTTTTGTTTTTATACAATATTTAGATAACTATTACGTTTTAAAAACAAAGTTGATTAAATTCACTTTGCCCCAAGTTTTAAAAGGCCGCCGCTTGATAAGTAGGTGGCTTTTTTTGTTGATAACTTCCCTTTCTTTTAAGCTTATCTTTTTCTAATTTTATACGTTCAATTCTTCAAAAATAGTCACCGCTCATGTATTTAATTTTTGATACCGAAACTACCGGATTACCAAAGCGTTGGGATGCTCCTATAAGCGATTCAGAGAACTGGCCAAGAGCCATTCAGATTGCTTGGCAGTTACACGATGAAATGGGAAAGTTGATTGAACACGATGATTTTCTTATTCAACCCGATGGTTTCAACATTCCTTATGATGCTGAAAAAATACACGGAATTTCTACCGAATTAGCTGCTGAAGACGGAATTGCTTTGCAAGAAGGTTTAGCTCGTTTTCAAAAAGCTTTAGGGAAAACCAAATTTATTGTTGGTCAAAATGTAGGCTTCGATGTAAATATTATGGGGGCTGAATTTTACCGGGAAGGGATTGAAACAAATCTCACCGAACTTCCGGTATTAGATACTTGTACCGAAACTACCGCGCAGCTTTGTCAGATTCCCGGAGGGCGTGGCGGTAAATTTAAGTTACCAACACTCACCGAACTTCATGAGCATTTATTTGGAGAACCTTTTTCTGAAGCCCATAATGCAACTGCCGATGTAGAAGCTACAACTCGTTGCTTTTTAGAATTGATAAGACAGCGAATTTATACGGCAGAAGAATTAGATGTTACGCCGGACTATTTTGAAAATTATTCAGAAACCAATCCGCAGCCCATTCAACTTATCGGGTTAAAGCACATTAACCTGAAAAAAGCTTCCGAAGTAATTCGGAGGAAAATGGCCAAGCAGGAGCCGCAATCAAAACTTTCAGAAGAAGAAATAAAAGAGAATATTGAAGTCTTGCAAGATGAAGACTTTGTTCATCTGCATAACCACAGTCAATATTCTATTTTACAGTCTACCATCAGCGTTCAAGATTTGGTAAAAGCGGCTGCAGATAAAAATATGCCGGCCGTAGCGCTTACCGACCACGCCAATATGATGGGAGCTTTTCATTTTGTTTCTGCAGTAGCCAGGCATAATGATGAGGTCAAAAAGATGCGGGCAGAAGCAGAAGAAAATGGCGAAACATTCAGTGGTAGGGAAATGACCGGAATTGTGGGTTGTGAATTTTTTGTTTGTGAAAATCATACCGATAAATCCAGAAAAGATAATGGTTATCAAATAGTACTTTTAGCAAAGAATAAGAAAGGCTATCATAACTTGGCAAAAATGTCATCTAAAGCTTATACAGACGGGTTTTATTATGTGCCGCGTATTGATAAGGAGGTCATCAAACAGTACAAAGAAGATGTGATGGTCCTCACCGGAAATTTATACGGTGAAGTGCCAAGTAAAGTCTTAAATGTTGGAGAAAAGCAAGCAGAAGAAGCTCTACTGTGGTGGAAAGAAGAATTTGGTGATGATTTATACATGGAGATTATGCGCCATGGGCAAGAAGATGAAGATCGTGTAAACGAGGTGTTGATTCGGTTAGCTAAAGAGCATCAAGTGAAATTAGTAGCTTCTAATAACACCTATTATTGTGATAAAGAGAATGCCAATGCACACGATATTTTACTTTGTGTTAAGGATGGAGAAAAACAATCTACGCCTATAGGAAGAGGTCGAGGTTATCGTTACGGGTTACCCAATCAAGAATACTACTTCAAGTCGGCGGCAGAGATGAAAGAGCTCTTTAAAGACTTGCCGGAAGCGATTACCAATATTCAAGAGGTGGTAGATAAGGTAGAGCCATTTGTCTTAGCAAGAGATGTGTTGTTACCTGCCTTTACAATTCCTGAACAGTTTTTAGATGAAAAAGATAAGGAAGATGGTGGTAAGCGCGGGGAGAATGCCTATTTACGACATTTAACCTATAAAGGGGCCGAAGAGCGCTACGAAGAAATTACAGATGCCATTCGAGAAAGGTTAGACTTTGAACTTTCAGTGATTGAAAAAACCGGTTATCCCGGCTATTTTTTGATTGTAGAAGATTTTATTCGTGAAGCTAGAAACATGGACGTTTCGGTGGGCCCGGGTCGTGGGTCTGCGGCAGGAAGTGCTGTAGCATATTGCTTAAAGATTACCAATATCGATCCGATTAAGTATGATTTGCTTTTTGAGCGTTTCTTAAATCCGGATCGTGTAAGTATGCCCGATATCGATATTGATTTTGATGATGAAGGAAGAAGTCGGGTAATGGATTATGTGATTGGGAAATACGGAGCCAATCAGGTAGCGCAAATTATTACCTACGGAACGATGGCAGCGAAGTCTTCTATTCGTGACACGGCGAGAGTATTGGATTTACCGCTTAGTGATGCCGATCGTATTGCGAAGCTAATTCCCGATATGTCGAAGTTACATAAGATTTTTGCTTTGGATGAAAAGGGAGTGAAAGCAAAATTCCGTAGTGAAGAAGTAGAAAAAATAAATGAGCTTTTTAATATTTCCGAAGGGGAAGATTTAGAAGCGCAAACTGTAAATCAAGCCAGAATTTTAGAAGGTTCGGTGAGAAATACAGGGATTCACGCTTGTGGGGTGATTATCACACCAAGTGATATTACCAATTATGTTCCGGTTTCTGTAGCTAAAGATTCCGATTTGTATGTCACCCAGTTTGATAACTCGGTGGTAGAAAGTGCTGGATTGCTGAAGATGGATTTCTTGGGGTTAAAAACACTAACGCTTATTAAAGATACCATCAAAATTGTAAAAGGCCGTCACGGAATTGAATTAGACCCGGAAACATTTCCGTTAGATGATGAAGAAACCTATAAACTCTTCCAACGTGGAGAAACGGTAGGTATATTTCAATACGAATCTCCCGGAATGCAAAAACATATGCAAGCCTTAAAACCAACAGTGTTTGAAGATTTAATTGCGATGAATGCCTTGTACCGCCCGGGACCTATGGAATATATTCCGAGTTTTATTGCACGTAAACATGGCGATGAAGAGATTACCTACGATCTCGATGATATGGAAGAATACCTAAAAGAAACCTATGGGATTACCGTTTATCAAGAGCAGGTGATGTTACTATCGCAAAAGTTGGCAGACTTTACCAAAGGTGAAGCCGATGTATTGCGTAAAGCGATGGGGAAAAAACAGCGAGCGGTACTTGATAAAATGAAACCGCAGTTTATTTCTCAAGCTGCCGCTAAAGGTCATGATCCCGAGAAATTAGAAAAAATCTGGAAAGACTGGGAAGCTTTTGCTAGTTACGCCTTTAATAAGTCTCACTCCACATGTTACGCTTGGATTGCCTACCAAACTGCTTATTTAAAAGCGCATTATCCTGCAGAATATATGGCAGCGGTACTTTCTAATAACATGAACAATATTAAAAACGTTACTTTCTTTATGGAAGAATGTAAACGTATGAAGTTGCCGGTATTAGGTCCTGATGTAAATGAATCTTATTACAAGTTTTCGGTAAATAAAGATAATGCGGTGCGTTTTGGGATGGGAGCGATAAAAGGAGTTGGTAGTGGAGCTGTAGCTACCATCGTGGAAAACCGAAAAGAAGATGGAGCTTATCGTTCTATTTTTGATATGGCCAAACGTATCGATTTACGTGCTGCCAATAAAAAAGCTTTTGAAAACCTTGCTTTAGCTGGCGGGTTTGATTGCTTTACACCTACACATCGGGCACAATACTTCCATGATGATGGTGATGGAATTACTTTTTTAGAGAAAGTAATGAAGTTTGCTTCGAAATTTCAAGAAAGTCAAAATTCCTCTCAGGTGAGTTTGTTTGGCGAAGCTAGTGAAGTACAAATCCCCGAGCCTCAAGTGCCCCCTTGCGAAGAGTGGACGACCATGGAAAAACTTAAAAAAGAACGTGATGTGGTGGGAATTTATATCTCAGGACATCCGTTGGATGACTTCACCCACGAGATCAAACATTTTTGTAACAGTACTCTGGAAAACTTCGGTGATTTACATAGTCAGACCAATCGGGAACTTTCCTTTGCGGGAATTATTACTGATGTGCAACACCGTGTGAGTAAGACAGGTAAAGGCTGGGCTGCATTTACGGTAGAAGATTATTTAGAATCTTATGAGTTCAGGATTTTTGGAGAAGAATACTTAAAACACCGCCACTTTTTAATGATGAATAGTTTTGTGTATATCAAAGCATTTATCAAGCAAGGTTGGGTAAATAAAGATACCGGAAAGGCTGGCGATCCCCGTATTCAGTTTAATTCATTTAAGCAATTACAGGATGTAATGGAAGAGTCTGCAAAAAAACTCACTATTCAGTTGGATGTTCATGAATTAAAAGAAGAGCGGATCGAGTTTTTAAAAGATTTGTTTGTAACTTTTAAAGGCGACCATACCCTTAATTTTGTGGTTTATGAGATGAAAGAACGGGTAAAACTACATATGCCCAGTAGAAAGCAAAAGGTGAAAATCTGTAATGAATTGTTGGAACAGTTGAAAGAAGAAAAACTGGCATATAAAGTCAATTAGTTGTTTTTGGTCGAAGAAATTTAATCTTAGTCTGATATTTTATATATTAGGTTCCTGAAAGTCTCCATTTAAAACTAGGTTGTTCATTTTGGTGAAATAAAATGAATGAATAGCGGAGCATAGGGTAACTAATATGAAAAAGATACAGCTCCTTTATTTTTTAATTTTGATAAGTTGTGGTGTAATAAACGCCCAGCAACTCAATGTGGATAGTTTACTGGTTGAAACTATTAATAATGTCAAAAAAGGAAGATATAGCCAAGCAAAACAACAAGCTTATCAGGCACTCCGCGAAACACCGGATTATGTAGATTTTAAGCTTTTTCTGGGGAGGTCTCACCAAATGACCAAACAGCCGGATAGCGCAAGGTATTATTATAAGCAGGTCATCGAGCAAACTCCTAACTATAAAGATGCTTATAAGTTTTGGAGTTCGCTGGAAATTGACGAGAAAAGGTACCAAAAATCGGATAGTGTTTTAAATTTAGCTATACAGGAGTTTCCAGAAGACGTTTCTTTCTATGTACAGAAAAATGAGGTGAACCATCATTTATTAAGTACTCAAGAGCAACTTGAGTTTTTGAAGAACACTCGAAAAACTTTTCCTGATAATTCACAAATTGCCCAGCAATATTATTTGTTGGCCTCCCAAATAAAGACAGATCGTTTAGGAGTGCTTTACACCTACACTGCTATAGATAGAGAAGCGATAGGGCCTTGGCATTTAGGAACTTTTCAATATGTGAGAGAAAGAACTTGGGGATCACTCATAGCCAATATAAATTATAACCAACGGAGGTCTAATGGAAATCTACAGATAGAGGGGGCGCAATTAGACCTTCAATCGTATTTTTTTACTAGTCAATCAGACTATTCTTTTTTAGCCTTAGCCTACAGCAAAGACGAAATTTTTCCTAAACTTCAAGCTAGGTATTCTTTTTATCATAATTTCAATAAGGGTTGGGAAGCAGAGTTGGGCGCAAGATATACACAAACAAGAACCGAAGATTTATATGCTTTAGTAATGGGAGGTAGCAAATACTTAGGTTCTTTTTGGATCAACTTAAGAAGTTTTTCAACTTATCAAGATGCTTCTCTTTATCCGGTGTTAGCTTTTCGAACTCGTTATTATAGAAATACACGTTTTGATTATTGGGAAGCTTCCTTGGGCTATGGAACCTCCCCAGATAATACTTTTGTGCAAAACCAGATAGGGGAAAGGCTAAGTTTAGAAAGTTATAATTTTGGAGTAGCCTACCAACATTTATTCTTAAAAAAGCTTCTACTAGGGGCTAAGGTTTATTACAATAATTTAGAATACAGAAAAAATAAAAAGCAGCAAGAATATAGCTTTTTTATTCAAATGTCTTATCTGTTGTAAGATTTTAAATTGCTTACTCCGGTTGGATAATTAATATTGTTTTTATGCAAAGTACTTCATTGTCATTTTATAATTTCTTTAAAGCTGTTCCGCATCCTATATTGGTTATCAATGAACAGCGAAACATTGAAATGCCAAATAATCTATTATTGAAATTATTTGGTTACGAAGAAGAAGAGTTATTGGGTAAGCATGTCCTTGAACTCTTCCCGGTTAAGCAACAAAATAGATTTACATTACAATTAGAAACTTTTCTTAACGAATATGAATTAAATAAAAATCAAGAAATACTTCTAGATGGTTTAAAAGATAAAAACAGAGTTGTCAGTAAATCTGGAGAACTATTTCCGGTAGAAATTGTTTTTAACGCTTTACCTTCAAAAGCCGGGTTGTTTGTACTAATTTCATTCACCAATATCTCTAAAAGAGCCCAAGCGGAAAAAAATTATAAGCAAGTTTTTCAGAAATTACAAATAGCATTGTCCTCTTCCATGATTGGCATCTGGGAATATGACTTTGCTACCAATGAGATGAAATATGATGATAACATGAGAGCGCTTTACGAATTAGCCCCGGAAGAAGAAGTAGACTCTTTTGAAGAAAATTGGAAAAAAAGAATACATCCTGAGGATGCAACTAGAGTTAAAGACAATTTTAGAAAAGCAATAATCAACCAACGTAATTATCAAGATTCCTTTCGCATTATCGTGCCTGGTGGTTATGTGCGCTATATAAAATCTAGGGGGAAGGTTATTTTTTATAAGTCAGGCAAGCCCATCCGTATCTTGGGTACTAATATAGATATTACTTCAGAACGTGAGTACCAGGTTATTCAAAAAGAAAATTACGAAAGAAATAAACTCTTTATAGAGCAAGCTCCTACAGCCATTGCTATGCTAGATAAAAATATGTGTTATTTGGCAGCCTCCAAAAAATGGATGACCGATTACAAACTCACCAGAAATATTATAGGGAAATCTCATTATAAAGTGTTCCCTGAAATTCCTGAAGAATGGAAAGAAATACATCAAAAATGTCTAAAAGGGGGTTTAGATATTAGTGATGAATCTATGTTTGAACGTGAAGATGGTAGTGTACAATGGATTTCTTGGGAGATAAAACCATGGTATATAAATAAGAACGAAATAGGAGGTATTTTAATGTATACCGCTAATTTAACTTCACTTAAAGAAAATTACCATGAGAAGTTACGGCTCCAAAATATGCTTAATGAGGTTAATGAGGTGGCCGGTATAGGATTTTGGGAGATCAACTTGGAAAGCAATGAGGTTTATTGGAGCTCTACTACCAAAGAAATCCACGAAGTGGAAGAAGACTATATGCCTTTGCTGGAAGAAGGCATCAACTTCTATGTGGAGGAAGATCGAGAGCGAATTAGCTCCTCTATTGAGCAAACCCTACACACAGGAAAGACTTTTGAAGGTGAATTTCAAATTATTACAGCAAAAGGGAATAAGCGATGGGTAAAAAGTATTGGGCTGCTGGAACAGGTGGAAGGAAAAAATAAACGTTTATATGGTATTTTTCAAGACATCACCAACTCCAAAAATTATGAAAAAACTTTAGTGAAAGCCCGGCAAAAAGCTGAAGCCGCCAGCAAATCAAAATCAGAGTTTCTTGCCAATATGAGCCATGAGATTAGAACCCCACTTAACGGGGTAATTGGTTTTACAGATTTACTGATGAAAACCTCCTTGACTAAAAATCAGATGGGATATTTAAAGACGGTGAATAATTCGGCTAATCTATTGTTAGATGTGATTAATGATATCTTGGATTTCTCAAAAATTGAAGCAGGAAAATTAGAGTTAAACACAAGTCCCGTAGATATTCATGAACTCTGCAAAGAAACGATAGACATTCTTAAACATCAGGTGAATAAAAGAAAAGTAGAAATTTTATTAAACATTTCGCCTAATTTGGAGAAGAATGTATACGCCGATGAAATAAGGTTAAAACAAATTGTGACCAATCTTTTAAATAATGCCATTAAGTTTACAGAAGAGGGAGAAATAGAATTAAAAGTAAGTATTGCTAAAGAGCAGGAAAACGATGGAAATGCGAAGTTAAGGTTTTCTGTAAGAGATACCGGAAAAGGCATCGCGAAAGAACAACTTTCAAAAATTTTCAATGCTTTTGATCAGGAAGATGCTTCCATTACCAGAAAGTACGGAGGTACCGGCTTGGGCTTAACCATAAGCAACCAGTTACTAAAATTGATGGAAAGCGAATTAAAGGTAACCAGTGAATTAGGAAAAGGAAGTGTTTTTTATTTTGAAGTAAGTTTTCCAATCGCTACAGAAGAAGCGATAGATTTATTGCGTACAAAAAAGTATACAAATGTCTTAGTTGTAGATGATAATGAGCAAAACCGTGAAATATTACGCGAAATGCTTCAACAACTAAAAGTAAACTGTCGGGAAGAAGCTAATGGGGTCGAAGCTATCCAAACCTTAATGAATGAAAAGGATTTTGATTTGATTATCTCAGATTATGATATGCCTTTTATGAATGGGGTAGACTTTATAACTTACCTAAGAAATAATTTTGAAGACAAGCTAAAAGATATAGATATAATGCTTTTGCACAGTATAGCCGACGATCAAATTGTTGGGCAAGCAGCTAAAGAATTAAACCTTGAGTATGTTTTTGAAAAACCTTTGAGCTTTAAAGATTTAGGGAAGGTAATCAAGCCGGAAATGGAACCCGGTGAAGAAGAAATATTAGACGATATAGTAATGTCTAGCTCACCCCCTACAGGTCTAAACGTACTTGTTGTAGAAGATAACCCCGTAAATACCTTATTGATTAAAGAGATTTTAACCAAGCTATTGCCTACCGCTCATTTAACTTGTGCTGTTAACGGGAAAGAAGCCGTAGCCCTATGTGAAAATTCTTCGTTTGACCTCCTGTTTATGGATGTACAAATGCCGGTGATGAGTGGTTTAGAAGCTACCGAGAAAATACGTCAACTAGAAGCTTATCAAGATACTCCCATTATTGCGTTAACGGCAAGAATATTACAAAAAGAGCGTGATGAATGCTTAGAGAGCGGTATGAATAGTGTTCTTATAAAACCTTTGAAGTACCAAGCGATTAAAAAAGTTATAGGAGAGTTTAATTACGAATAATTTTATTTCATAGATGCAAGATTTTAAAATTATACTTATTGAAAGTGTTGAGGAGGATAAAGCTGAATTTAGCGCTTTAGCAAAAAAGAATAACTGGGAATGCGAAGTTTTTTCTAATTGTTTTGAAGCTTTTCAGTTTTTAAAAGATAATGCGGAGTCCTATTGCTTAATTTTTGTATCAGTACCAACATTTCCTTTAGATACCGTGAAAATCCAAGATTATCTACACCAGCTAGGAGGTCTTCGGTTTACCTATGTAGTCAATTATTCAGAAACTATTCATAAAGAAGAATATTTAGCTTCCACTAAGTTTATTAAAAAGCCTTTTTTGCAAGCTAAAGATGATATCAAACAATTGGTGCAAGAAATAGAGCAACTAAAAAATAATGAAAGTACGGCAGCTCCAACTGTAAATCCAGTTTATGACCTAGATTATTTAAACGATATTTCTGATGGTGATCAAGTGTTTGTAGAGCAATCCTTAATCTCTTTTAGGGATTTTGTAGGAAAAAGAATACAAGATCTTTTAACGTGGAGGGAAAATCTAAATGAGGAACATATCAATAAGATTAAAGAAACCGCTCATCAATTAAAGCCTTCCTTTCAAATGTTGAATAATGAAACAGGATCCACCTTGGCTAACGAATTATGTTATGAAGTTTCCGCAGAAAATAAAGAAGAAATTTCAGCTTATGTGATGAAGCTTAAGGTTCAATACGATTTAATTATGGAGCAAATCAAAAAAAACCATCCAAAATTATAAGCAATGAGTACAATATTAGTAGTAGAAGATAATGAAATGGTAGCTAATGCCGTAGCTTTTAAGTTAAAAAGGGAAGGGTATGAGGTGGTCCTTGCTTTAGATGGCAGAGAAGCAAAAAAAGAACTCGGACAGAAAAAGTTTGAACTTATTATTACAGATATCATGTTGCCTTATATGAATGGGATTGAACTTATTGAATATGCGAAAACTAATTATCCCAGCATTCCCATTATTGTACTATCGGTGGCTAACCAAGAAAAAATGGTGATGAATGCTTTTCAACTTGGCGTAGAAGATTTTATTTCTAAGCCATTTAACCCTAACGAGCTTATCTTAAGAGTAAAACGAGTATTGTAGATTAACTATGGATTTATATCATCAATTGATAGCACAGCTTGAGCAATTTTATAACGGTTCACCTTTTTACGTGAAGTTTAACCTATGCGCAAGCCTGTTGTTTTTTTTGATGATTTTCCTGTTTATACTATTTATAGTAAATACCCGTTATCGGAAATCTGTTATCGAAGCCAAACGAAAAACTATTGAAAAAAAACTGTCCGGGCTCATTAATGAATATTTGTTTTCAGACGAATATGAAGAGCAGCCTACTGAGGACTTTAAAAACTACCTTCAGCAGCAAAGCTTAGCTAAGGAAGTAGCCATAGAGCAATTCTTGATTTTTACAGAAAACTTCCGAGGAGATTATATTGAACGCTTAAGATTGCTTTTTGAAAAAGTAGGTTTGGCCGATTACCTCTTTCATATTTTAAAAAAAGGCTTTTGGGCAGAAAAAGTAAAGGCGGTGTATGTGTTATCTGAACTGAATATAAAAAAAAGAGATGATTTGATCTTTCCGCTATTGCTAAGTGATCATCCTAAACTAAAAGCCCATGCCATTCTGTATTTCGTTAAAACAGCAGACAATAAACCTTTGTCTTTCTTAGGTCATTTACAAGATGACTTAAGTCTGTGGGAGCAAATTCATATAGAACATATTCTACGTTATTATTATCTAGGAGAAATGCCCAACTTTTCCCTTTATTTAAAGCATCGGTTGGAGAGCGTTCGCATTTTTGCCGTTAGGATGATACGTCTTTTTAACCAATTTGAAAGTACCAAAGCTTTAATCCCTATGTTAAACGAAGAAGAACCGGAGGTTAAAAAAGAAGTAATCCGTACCTTAACTGCTTTAAATATAATAGAAGCTTTGCCTTTCATTATGCAGGCATTGAAAACCAATGTTTTGCTGGTGCAACAAGAAGTCTTGCGGGCTATCACAGAAATGGGAAATTATGAAATGCTTGTAGCACTGGATATTAATTTAAATAATCCTTCTTTAGCATTTGCATTTGAAAAAGCACAATATCAGCTAAAACTACATTAGCGATGAAGGTAGATCATTTATTTTCCATATTTGCTTGGTTATTTATTGCGTATAGCATACTGGTTTACCTAGGCTATTTAGTGGGAGCTTTATTTTCTTTTTTAGAACTTCGAGAGTACAAACAAAATAATTTATTGGAGAATGAGGTCCCCCTTTTAAAAACCTCCAACCTTCCCGCAGTATCTATTTTAGCACCCGCCTACAATGAGTCGGTCACTATTATTGAAAATGTAAGATCCTTACTCACCCTAAATTACCCTGCCTTTGAAATAGTAATTATTAACGATGGCAGTAGTGACGATAGTTTAGAAAAACTAATTGCTACTTTTCAACTCAAAAAAGATACCAGCCCACATTATAATTTCATAGCAACGGCAGAAGTAAAAGCCGTTTATAAATCACAACTTTCTTCGTTTGCCAGTCTTACCGTTATCGATAAAGAAAACGGGGGCAAGGCAGATGCGCTCAACGCTGGGGTAAATATCGCCGAACATCAGCTGGTTTGTTGTATCGATGTAGATTGTATTTTAGAACAAGATGCTTTGGTAAAGCTGGTAAAACCTTTTCTTAACAGCACCAAAAAAAAGGTTATCGCTGCCGGCGGTGTAATTCGTATAGCCAATTCTTGTACCATAGAAGATGGGAAATTGGTAAAAGTAGAACTCCCTAAAAGTTTTATTGCCAGGGCCCAATTATTAGAATATTTCCGAGCGTTTTTAATGGGAAGAATGGCTTGGTCCAGAATAGATGGTTTGTTAATTATTTCGGGAGCTTTTGGAATGTTTGATAAAAATTTAATTATTGAAGCCGGAGGTTATAACACGAAGACTGTTGGTGAAGATATGGAGCTTTTAGTGCGAATGCGGAAAATGATGCGGAAAAAAGAAGTACCCTACGAAGTGGGCTTTATCCCCAATCCCCTTTGTTGGACAGAAGTCCCTGAAGATTTAAATGTATTATCCAGACAACGCAACCGTTGGGCAAGAGGTTGTGCTGAAACCTTATGGATCCATCGTCGTATGTTATTTAACCCCTATTATAAAACGTTAGGACTGTTGAGCGCACCCTATTGGTTTTTCTTCGAATGGTTAGCGCCAATCATCGAATTTATAGGAATTCTGTTTTTTATCTATCTTACTTTTACAGGGCAAGTCAATTGGGTGTATTCCATTAGTTTTTTTATAGTGGTGTATTTTCTTTCGGTTTTGTTTTCGATTACGGCTATTTTTTTTGAAGAATATTCATTTCAGCAATACAAAAACTTGAAAGATATTTTTAAACTCATATTGGCTTCATTTTTAGACCCCTTAATTTTTCACCCTTTAGTCATGTGGTATTCCATAAGAGGGAATATAGATTTATTTAGAAAAAAGAAGGGCTGGGGGAAAATGACCAGAAAAGGATTTACTAAATAAAAAATGAGCTAAAGCATAAGAAGCTTAGAAAAGATAAAAGAGTTGATTTTGTAATAAAAAGTATTTGATATGAAAAAAGCTACGAAATTATTACTAGGATTGACAGTAGTGTTTACTGTCTTGCTTCAGTCTTGTCAAAATGACGATCGTGACCAGAATCCTGATCAACAATTTCAGGACGAAGAAATAATTATTCAAGAAGGCGATGCTTCCCGATTGAGTAATACAGATGTTGGTGTTGTAGGGATAAAAGGGATAGGAGAAAATCCTTCAGGAAGACCAGCAATGACTACATTTAGTACTACAGAAGAAACGCCAAGCAGCGATTTACCGTTAATTATGATAGCCAGTGTTAACCCTCCTGAAATAGATGGTGTTTCCCTTAGAGCTACCCACGTAGCCATTCATAATAATTATGCGTATGTATCTTATAATGTAGAAGGTGCTGTGTATAAAGGAGCTATCGATGTAATTGATATTTCAGACCCTAACAATCCATTGTTGGCAGGACAAGCGCTGTTCCCCAATACCGATATTAATTCAGTGGTTTATCATAATGGTAATCTATACATCGCAGGAGCTAATCCTTCACTTAATGCAGCCGGTACAGATCCAGCACTTTTATTTAAAATAGGATTAGTGCAAAATCTTCCTACATCAGATGATCTCGTCCTCATGGATATGCCGGGATTTTCCGGAGTAGATGTTACGGTAGAAGGCAATAATATTTATGGCGCTTCGGGCGATAATGGCGTAGTGGGAAAGTATAACCAAAATGGAAATTTACAGAATAGTATTTCTGTAACAGATCTGAGAGCTTTAGGGGTAAATAATAATAAGCTTGTTGCCTTAAGTGGTAGCTCAGGAGTTCATGTGTATAATGCCAATAATTTTTCTTCAAGCTTAAATTTTTCTACGCTTCAAGATGTTCCTCAAGCAAAACGAACCATCACTTTTTATAATGACTACCTTTTAGCGGCAGAAGGTATGGATGGGGTAGGGATTTACGATTTAAATTCAGGAAATCAACTTAATACCTTAGCATTACCCAACATCAGCGATCTACCATCAAGCATAGATCCCACAGAAGTTGTTACCAATTCGGTTTCAACACTTCAAGATCATATTTTTGTGGCACAAGGAGCTGCTGGAGTAAGTTTGTTTGAAGTAGGAAACGATCTAACCGATATCAATGATATAGGTTTACTCGATTTAGAAGGTTCTGCCAATTACGTAAAAGCTAAAGGTGATTATTTATTTGTGGCTAATGGTGCCGGTGGTTTTAAAATTTTAAAGCGCTTAACCCAAACAGAAGGTTCTTCCTTGGACGGAGTGATTGCTTGTGAAAACTTTCCGACATATAACGGATCAACTTGGATGAATATAAATGCTAATCAGGTAAAAGCATATAGCGGTTCAACAAGTATAAGCGGAATAGATGTAAAAGGAGAGTTGACCTATTGTGGTAACCTTGCCGTAAGTCAAACACTAAAAGTACGTAGCAATGGAAAATTTTTCATGAATGGATCTTTAGTACAAGGGACTACAGCTAACCCTTTGCTGGCATTCGATATAAGTTCTAATGCTCTCGCACAAATAGAAGGCAGTGTAATTATATATGGTAATTTAAAAATTAAAAGTGGAGGTACACTTCAAATTAATGGAGATTTAACCGTCTATGGCGATGTGAACATGGAGGCAAATTCTAATTTAGAATTTCAAGGAAATACTTCAACCGCCAATGTCTTTGGTGCTGTAAATAGACATCAAAACAGTACGGTAAGTGGTCAATTTACCGATCTGCAAAATAAATTTTAGGCCCTAATTTTTACCCTTACATATAAAAACCCGGAGTAGTTTCTACTTCGGGTTTTTTAATCATTGTTAAGCGGTTTTTAATTCATCCGTATAAGAATTCCTATAGCACTAGCAGTCATGAATTAAGACCGAATAATTTTCATATAAAAAACATCAATATTTGCATAACCTAATGTAATCTAAAAGATGATGTACAGATTAAAATATTTCTGTATTTTTGATTATTCAACAAAAAAAGATAATTATGGCTTTAGAGATAACAGATGCAAATTTTGAAGAAACCGTATTACAGAGTGATAAGCCTGTCATGGTAGATTTTTGGGCTGCTTGGTGCGGGCCTTGTAGAATGGTAGGACCTATCATTGATGAGGTAAGTAAAGAATATGACGGGAAAGCTGTTGTAGGTAAATTAGACGTAGATGCTAATCAAGAATTCGCAGCTAAATATGGAGTAAGAAACATCCCTACCGTTTTAGTATTTAAAGGAGGAGAGTTAGTTAACCGTCAAGTAGGAGTATCTCCTAAAGATACTTATACTAAAGCCTTGGATGATTTGCTATAAAAATAAATCGACAATTAGATTTGAAAAAGGTTTGGCTTTTGCCGAACCTTTTTTATTTTTAGAGATGCTGCACCACGCTCTGGCGTGGCCGGGTCTTCGCTAGTCGCTTTTTTCTGTTCAGCCAAAGCTGTCCAGAAAAAGAGCTCCAACAGGCCGCTCAACCCCTTGCAGGAAAAACAAAACGATGAAGTTACAAGACGAAGTTAACCAAACCAGTGGGTTTACCCATTTAGAACTTTTGGCCAAGCAAGTGGTAGAAGGTTTTATTTCCGGCATGCATAAAAGTCCGTTTCACGGTTTTTCTGCAGAGTTTGCCGAACATAAAATTTATAATCCCGGTGAAAGTACTAGGCATATCGACTGGAAGTTATTTGCCAAAACCGATAAACTCTATACCAAGCGTTACGAAGAAGAAACCAATTTGCGCTGTCATTTAATCATAGATAATTCAGCATCTATGCATTATCCGTTTATCAAGCAACAGCATATTGACCATTTAAACAAAATAGGTTTTTCTGCCTTGGCTTCAGCATCCTTAATGCAAATTTTAAAAAAGCAACGTGATGCTATAGGATTAAGTGTTTATAGTGATGCTTACGATTATTATGCTCCAGAAAAAGGAAGTGAGCGTCACCATCAAATGTTATTGAATCAATTAGAACAACTGGTCACAAATCCCGTTAAAGAACGAAAAACCGAAACCTATACCCATCTCCATTTAATTGCCGAAAAGATGAAACGCAGGTCGCTTATCTTTTTGTTTACCGATATGTTTCAAGCCGATGAGGAAGAAGATCGTTTATTTGAAGCCCTGCGACATTTAAAATATAACAAGCACGAATTGGTGCTGTTTCATACCTATGATAGCGAACACGAATTAAAATTTGATTTTGATAATTCCCCTAAAAAATTTATTGATGTAGAAAGTGGGGAAAGTGTGAATTTGTATGCCGATAGCATAAAAGAAAATTATGCGGCAGCAGTCACCAGTTATTTTGAAGCCTTAAAACTAAAATGTATGCAGTACCAAATTAAGTATGTGCCTGTCGATATCCATGCTTCTTTTGATAAAGTATTGACCACTTATTTAGTAGAGCGACAACGTTTTGGATGATTTTTATTTTTTAAAAACTTCTATAAAGCTTAGCATTATTGGAGGTAGTGTTTTTTAATCCCATATTTTTGGTCTGTCAATTTTCATGGCTCTTAGGTACGATAAAAATTGTCCCGCGTGAACAGCTTCATGGTACCCAATCCGTAATAAATATTTTCCAAGGATTTTCTTACCTTCATGTCCTGGATGTATAATTTCGATTTCGTTTAGCTCTGAGTCCGAAAATTGTCGGACACTTTCTAAAAATGTTTTTCTAATAGGCGCAGCAAATTCAAGTTCATTTTTTAGGTTGATGAATGGTCGGTTTTCCCAAGGTGTTTTATAATTTTTCATATCTCCTTGATTAATAATTATATTCCAACCATAATCAGCTTCCAAAACGTGTCTTATCATTTGTGAAGCACTCATTGCTTTTTCGTCAGGTTTCCAATTGTAATATTTCTCAGGGAGTCCATTCCAAAGCTTTATACTTCTTCTCCTTATTTCTGTGAAATTTAAAATTATGAGTTCAGATTGGGTCATTTTTTTGTTTTCGAGGATGTAATTTCACATTACAGCCAATATGGTCAATAAACGCATTGCAATTACTAACTCTATCACTATTTCAAATATAAATAAATTACTTATTTTCTAAAACAACACAAATAGCAAAACACCATAAAGCGGCTTGTTTAAATCGAAATTCTTAGCATTGTTATAGGTCGCTTTTTTTGGGTCTAAATTGTTGAGGTAGTTGTTGGTGTTTAGCAGAAGTTTTTATTGTGGTTGTATATATTCTAATGCTTCTGGTCCTTTAATAAAGGCAAATATAAACCCTGCAATTATAGCAAGTATGATTAAAATTATAAATCCTAAAAACGAAAGTAGTATAATTAGTAAAACTCTCACGAATATACTTTTCAATGATTTATCTTTATAAAAGCCTTTGAAAAACCAAATCATGATCAGCGGTATGGTAAAGATAGATAGCCCTGAAGTTTGAAAAAATAAGTTTGCATCAGTCTTTAAAAAAAATAGTACAGGGTAAATGATAACAATATTTACGATCGTATAAACCGATAATATGTAGGCATTCATCACGATATGTTCATAATAGTTTTGTCCCCATTTTCTGAAGGCTATCTTAGTAACAATCCCCAACAAAGGGATAAAAGATAGCATAATTATAGAATTATAGCTTGTCGTAAAAGATAGAATATCGATCATCAATGGAGAACTCATATTTTGCTGTGAGTAATACTGTTCTATGATTTCTTTAAAGCCTATAATTTTGAAAGAAATAAAAGCTGATATTCCACTTAAAAGAAAAGCTAATAAAATAGGCTTATAGTGACTAATCCTACTACCATCGATAAATTCTTTTGCTGTTCTTCCAGGATTTTTTAGTATGTTTTTTAAAGAAAATAAAAAACCCTTATTGGTCTGTAAAATGGTGTCTTGCAGTTCGTTTACTATATATTTTTTGTCAATTCTACTATATTTCTTTTGACCACAATGTGCGCAGTAATTTTCTGTTACCGAATTACCACAATTAAAACAGGACTCCATCATATTAGTTTGGCTTTCTGCTTTTTCTGGATTCTATTTCTTGGGTCAGAATTTTAATGTTTTTAAAATTTGCAGGTAGAATAGCAGAAAGAGCAAAAGGAACTGCAAGTAATGGTGTAAGTCCGTCTTTAATTGACATGAAAATAAAGAAACCTAAAGAACCAATCAAAACTATTGTAAGCATCCATGTAAGCGTTTTTATAGATGTTTTTTTATGTTGAAGTTCTTCAAAACTTAAATTTGATAACTCTTTTTGATTCATAAAATATAATATTTTTAATGATTTTTTGACCTCATCTCATTCTGAAAAATTACTGCCAACCTACGCCAATCAACTCAATTTCATTTGCTTAAACCATGTCACTTCTCCAAATATAAATAAATTAGTTGTTTTCTAAAATAACACAAATAGCAAAACCCCATAAAGAGGCTTGTTTAAATCGAAATTCTTAGCATTGTTATAGGTCGCTTTTTTGGGGTCTAAATTGTTTAGGAAGTTGTTGTTGAGAAGCATTTTCTGCTATTTCAAAAATTCTTTTCTGCCTTGTTGTGTCTTTCTTTGCAAGTGCTATCCATTGTAGCAACCCCTTTTTCTTACTTTTACTTAACGAAGAAAAATAGTCTTTTGAGTTCTCAAATTTTTCAAATGCCTTTTCCAATCCTGATGGAATAATTAATTCTTCTACTTCGTCTAAAATTGTCCAAGAACCATTTTGTTTTGCTATATCGATTACGGCAAAACCAGCTTTAGTCATCAAACCTTTTGCCGTTAAAGTTTCAATTTTTTTCTTGTTGATTTTACTCCAAGTGCTGTTGGGCTTTCGTTTACAAAAATATTGCCGGTATGTATCTTTATCTATGGTTTCAGCTTTGCTATCTATCCATCCAAAACATAAGGCTTCATCAACGGCATCACTCCAATTCATGGATGGTTTGCTTGTGTGCTTTTTATAAAAAATAAGCCAAACAGCATCTTTACGACGGTGGTTTTTTTCTAACCACTTTCGCCACTGCTGTTTGGTCTCAGGATAGAATTGTTCTATTTCTTGTTTACTCATTTTTTACGTATTGCATGTAAAATGAAGCAAGATCCTAATATACCAACCAATTGATATCCACCAACTAATATTCCATAACTTATGGGGTGTGGAATATTGGGATTAATGGCAATGTCAAATGTGTTGGCGACCAAAAATCCTAAACCTATTACGAAGGCAAATTCAATCACTGCTTTCTTGGTATTTATGTTGAGCACTACCATCAATAAAGCTATTGTAATAATTGTGGGTAGAAGTGTTAAAGGTGGTCCATACAAATAAATGGGGTCAGGATGGGCAGGCATTGCACCTAATTTGTCTAATGCGTTGGCATATTGATTTGGAAATAATACCGCGAACCAAAGCCAACCGAGAAAAGAATAGAATACTAAAGAGAGGAATACCCCCAACCAACTGATTTTAGAAATTTTTTGTAACATAACTTTTGTTTTAATTAGTAATGCCACAAAATTAAAATGCCTCCTTGACAACAGTATGTCAAGGGTGTTTACTGGGCGTGATATTTTTCAAAAAATTCTTGAAGTGTCATTTGATGAGGTGTAAATTGCTCTTGTTGAATTTGCAATTTTTGAATTCTGTCTAACCTAAAATATCTAAATTCTTTTCTTAAACGACAATAGGCAACCATTAACCAGCCTTCCAATATGCTTAAAAGGGCAAAGGGCTCAACCACTCTTTCACTCAAGATATTTTTGGCATTGGTGTAGTTTAATTTTACAAGGTGAAAATTAGTGATTGCGTTTTGCAAAGAAGATAAAACAGTACTGTTGATTTCATAATTTTCAAGCTTTGCAAATTTGGTTCTCGAAGAAAGTAGATTGGCTTTGTCTTTTTCACTTTGCCTTAAAACCGCCTTTACCTTGTCGATGGCCTCAGCATAATCCTTAATTAAAGAGCTGTCTCTATTTTTTAATACCAACTGTTCTGCAAGAATTAATGCGTTTGCCTGATTTTCACTGAACATAATAGGCGGGATTTTGTAGCCTTCCATCAATGTGTAGCCTTTGCCATCTTCTGTTAAAATAGGCACACCTGCTTGTTCCAAGGCTTTTAAATCTCTGTAAATTGTTCTGGTGCTAACACCAAATTTTTCTGCAAGTTTTGTAGCTGTTACAAGTCGTCTTGTTTGTAACTGCGTTAAGATAGCAACAAGTCTGGAAAGTCTTTTTGTATGGTTATCATTCATCTTTCAAATGTCAGAAAAATTAACTTAGTTAGAGTATCCTAAAATGGTATCCAATGGTTTTAGATATGAGTAGTTGCTGTTATTCGACTTTAAAGCTTTTCTCAATGAATTCAAATCCATCTTTATTCTTGACTTTGTCTTCAATTGCCTCTTGCATGAATATGGAAAAGGTTTTTTCTTTTTCATGAAAAAAGTGAATAATACCCTCATGTTTTAGTCCAAGCAAACTAACAGTAAATTTTATAGATGTAGTGTTCAAATCGTTGAACTTGTTTTTACTCTCTTCTCCAAAAATCAAATTAGCATTCTCATAAACAATATTATTTTTCATTTCGTCTTTATGAATGTTTATCCAATCATTCAAATCTAATTCACTGTTAATCCAAGAAAGAGTAATTAAGCCGCTAGAGTTTAAACCTTCCTTTTCTATTGATAAGTAATAACCTTGGTCATCTAAGTTTTCTTCGTCAGTTATTTTCCATCCTTTGGGACTAACTAGAGATACCCCATCAATTTCAAATTTTGTCTGAGTAGTTTCTTGACAAGAATAGCAAGCAAAGATTATAAATATTAGGACGAGCAAGTTCTTCATTTTTTTTATTTTAATCAATATTCAATTAATACTTAATTATTTTCTTGGTGGTATAGGTATGATCTTTTAAATTAATCTTAACCAAAAAAAGCCCTTTGTTAAGTTCTGAAACATCTATTTTTTCGTTGTATCCTCGATAAACAAGTGAACACTTGGTATCGTAAATTTCAATTGAAGTAAATTCTAGGCCATCAATATACAGCACATCTTGGACAGGATTTGGGTATAAGCGAACTACACTAGCTGCTTGTTCTGTAGTAGATAATACATCGTCATTTGTTGTAAATGAAACCAATTTTGCATTATCGTATATGGGACCAATAGTAAATGATTCAGATGTAATAAAATACCTATTAGCCCCAATATATGTTATCGCTTCTGCTTGTTCAAACGCTAAGCTGGTAAGTGCTGTTTGTGTATTAGTGCCAGAAAAAACATCATTGTTTGTGAAGTTTTCACTAACCCAAACAAAAGGTTGTAATGACGAATTATAACCTATTGAATATACTTTTCCTGTTGATGGATTGTGGGTAGCCCCGGTGATTAACCCTCCACTAGATAGCGTTGTGGTTAATGGGACTACCGTAAATGTTCCGCTGTTTTTGGGGATTGAGTAAGCTTTTGTAGTGCCATTGACCCAGTTTTTAGTAAATAGAATCAAGTTATTTGCGTCCAAAGAAATTAGGGCTTCTGCATCCCATTCTGTATTATTAGGGTTAGGTACAAAATCTACTTGATCTGAATAGCTAAAGTTTATAATTTCTGCTGTTACATTGGAAGAACTTAGATAATCATTTTTATTTAATATATAAATTTTTAAATCGGTTCTATCGCCACGGTTGTTGCCTATATCGCCAATATATATGGATGTCTCATCTTGTGTGATATCTTCCCAATCTACATTTGTTGCGTTGGTAACTGTCACTGTTCTATTAACTAAACCAGAAATCGTATCTAGCTCATAAAGTTTATTTTCATTACCCGAATCATTATGAATAATAAGTTTATCGTTAAAAAATATAGCTCCGGATGATTCACTCAATACTATTGGTAAGTCAAACTTTTCTTCAACGTTCGCTATTTGAGCGATGAGATTGAAGGTAACTAAAATAAATGTGGTGATTGTAATTATTTTTTTCATAAGTATTTACCAAGTATCACTATCTCAAATATAAATGAATTAGTTGTATTCTTATTAAAACTATTCATCATGAAGAGCATTGAAGTAATAATCCATACAGCGGCTCAGTTAAATAGAATCCTAGCGACTCGTCTCTGGTTGGTGGACATAGATAGGAATGCGAAATACATAAGTAAAAAGCTCACCTTGATAGTTGTTAGCCAACAAAGCCATTCCCATCGATAAATCTTGCTTGCCTACCTTGAAAACTACATGCCTGTTCCCAAAAAAGATAGTTCAAAAAATCACAAAAGAATAAGCGAATGCTTTTATTTTTAAATTAAAATAAAAAATTATAAGATATTAAAGAATTGAACTTCAAAGCTTTGTTTAGATAGAAGCAGAATAGGGTAAAAAAAAGTTGAAAAAAAGTTTGCAGGAACTAAAAACACGCTTATATTTGCACTCGCAATTATGCAACGGTCTGGTAGTTCAGTTGGTTAGAATACCTGCCTGTCACGCAGGGGGTCGCGAGTTCGAGTCTCGTCCAGACCGCAAAATAAAAAGCTTCAATTGTAAAATTGAGGCTTTTTTTACGAAGTTGTGTTGTGAATACTAAATTTAAGGATTTGGTATTTAGTAGGTTGTAAGTGTTCAACCAATGAGAAGCTTTTCCTGTAGTAAGGAGAGGCTTTTTTTATTTTAAGTTATAAATTTTCTTTTTAGGATGCATTAAAGCTAGTTATCTTTGTTTTGATTTGCTTCTGGATGATTATAATGCAGATTTTTGGAGTAAATGTGGTAAAATTTTAAGAGATTGGGGTTTAGGAATGGTATTTCTTAAAGACTGTAATGGCTTGCAGCAAGAATTTGATGTCCAGAAGAAAATTTAAAGCGATTTCACGCAGTAGGTAAAAGTAGCGCTAGAAATAGTTTCATTAATGAATTTTATTGATTATAATATGCATGATTTAGGGTGTTTTTAAATTATTTATGTAATTGTGTTAGTGTAATGATTGCATATTGTTAATAAATTAATATATTGTATTTTTAATAAAAAAATTAATGTGCAATTCCCTTAAAGCCGTAGATTTTTTTTGTGGCGCCGGTGGCGTTACTTGTGGTTTTTCTCAAATCGGTATCGAAGTATTAGGAGGAATCGATATAGACTCTAAATTCAAGGACACCTATGAAAAAAATAACGGTTCTAAATTTCTGAATGAGGATGTTTCTAACCTCGATACCTCGAAATTACAAGAATTACTGCCTATTAAAAAAAACGATAATAATTTAATTTTTGTAGGTTGTAGTCCTTGTCAGTATTATTCTAATATCAAATCAGATAAACGAAAATCAGCTAAAGGAAGGCTTCTTTTAGAAGATTTTAAGGAATTTATTCTATTTTACAAGCCTGGTTATGTTTTTGTAGAAAACGTTCCCGGTTTAAATACAAAGAAAGGTAGTCCTATTGAAAATTTTAAAAAAACATTGAGCAAGCAAGGTTATAGTTTTGACTTCAATGTTTTAAATGCAAAACACTTTGAGGTACCTCAAAACAGAAGAAGATTTGTATTAATTGCTTCTAGAGTTATGGGAGATATTAAACTTCCAGAAAATAAAATAAATAAAAAAAATATTACTGTTAAAGAAGCTATTGGAAATTATCAAGATTTTCCTCAAATCCAACACGGTCATAAGGATTTAAGTGATTTTCAGCACTCTACTGCTCGACTATCAGATCTTAATTTATTAAGAGTTTCAAAAACACCTTTAAATGGTGGTAGTAGAAAGGCTTGGGAAAATGATGCGCAATTACAACTAGAATGCTATAAAAATCATAAAGGTCACACTGATGTGTATGGTAGGCTTAAATGGAGTAAACCTGCCCCAACAATAACCACTAGATTTATTTATACAAGTACAGGAAGATATTCTCACCCTGAACAAAACAGAGGTTTATCTTTACGAGAAGGAGCTACTTTACAGTCTTTCCCTAAAGATTATGTTTTTCACTCTAATAATCAAGGTGCTATAGCAACTATGATAGGTAATGCGGTGCCTCCTAACTTAGCAAAGGCAGTTGGTGCCTCTATAAAAAACCATTGGCAAGCATGGCAACATTTAAGGCAAAAGCAAGAGCAGTAGAACTTTTAGGAAAAGGACAAATTGCCGATTTACCAACAGCTATTACCGAGCTTTGGAAAAATGGTTATGATGCTTATGCTAAAAACTTGAATTGTAAACTCTATTTAGATTCATATAAGGACAATCAATCTCCTGTTTTTCTTCTATCGGATGATGGTTTCGGAATGTCTGAAACAGATATTAACGATAAATGGTTCGTGTTAGGCACAGACTCCAAAGCTCGAGGAGAAAAAATTAATCCTGCTTTTGGTCTGAAAAGAAGAATTCCAATGGGAGAAAAAGGAATTGGTAGATTATCAGTATCTTATTTAGGACCTCAAATGTTAATGCTTACTAAGAAAAAAGGTGAAACGGCAAATGCTTTTTTGATGGACTGGAGAATCTTGGATAATTATAATTTTTTCCTCGAGGATCTTAATATTCCATTATTTGCTTTTGATTCTGTTCGTGAATTCATTAAGAAATTGAATGAAAGTAAAAATTCTTTTCAAACCAATTTAAAATCAGATAATTGGAAAGAACAGGGAAAAATAAGAAATCAAATCTCCACTGATTTACAAAAACTAAAAATTCACAAATTTATTGAACAAGAGGTAATAAATGATTTCTGTCAAAAGGATTATCATGGCACAACATTTCTGATATTTACTCCTCATGACCAATTACTAGATTTCTCCAGTTTGGATCGAATAGAATTTCAAAATGATGATTCGATAAACTACTTGAGGAGTTCATTAAGCGGACTCCATAACGATTTGAAAAATCCAAATAAAGATTTCGAAACGCATTTTCTTTTATACGATGCTGCTGGAAAATATGATCTCATTAACGACTTTTTTACTCAGGATGAAATGAGAACTGCTGATCATTGGTTAAAAGGAGAATTTGATGAGAACGGTTTCTTTACCGGTGAGATAAAAGTTTTTAATAAAAGAGAAAAATACACATTTAAACCTAACCGCCCCCCAGGTGAAACTCCATACGGACCTTTTAAGATAGAATGGGGATCTTTAGAGGGTAACAAATCCAGTTCTTTACTAAATGATGAAGAATACAAAATAGTAAATGAGAAATTAAAATATTTCGGTGGTTTATATATTTATCGAGATGATTTTCGAGTTTTACCGTATGGCAGAACGGAAACCGACTTTTTAGAATTTGAAAAAAGAAGAAGTTTAGGTGCTGGTTACTATTTTTTCAGCCATCGAAGGTTTATTGGATATATTGACCTGTCCCGAAAACGAAATCCCAAATTAAGGGATAAAGCCGGACGAGAAGGTTTTATACAAAATAGAGCATACAGAGAATTTAGAAGTGATTTAATCGATTTTTTTGTAGATATAGCAAAAAAATATCTCCGCGCTAGTAGTAGTGATGATGATGAAACTTTACGCGAATCTCAAATTACTGAAATTGAAGAAAAATACAAGAAACAATCTGCTGCAGCTAAAAGAAAAAACGCCAAAACCAAAAAGGCATTTCTTGAACAATTAAATCAACACGAAAAAGAAATTGAGAAGCTTACGGAAGAAATTCTTCTTCTGGAAAAATCTCTAGTTAATGAAACAAAGAAACTTGAAATTAACTACAATGTTTATAATGATCTTTTAGGGAAACTCAATGATAAAAAAGTTTATCTCAACAATATTAAGGTACAGAAACCACAGGGTGTAAATATCACTAAAAGGCAGGAACGACAGTATGATGATTACAGGAAACAATATCATATTGCCGAAAACAAGCTTAAGGAGTGCACTAAGATTGTAGATAAAACAAGAGAACGTATTAATGTCGAAAACCTGAAACTGGAATTAAATGATAAATACCGTTCGCATATAAAATACATTGAAAAACAGTTTCAGAGTTTTCAAACAACTACCAAAGAAAGTTTTGAACGAATTCAAAAAAGTCTTGAAATTGAAAAGACCCAGCAGACCGAGGCATTTGTCGAAAGTTCTAAACTGTTTGGATCTACTGCCGAGGATAAAAAGGAAGACATTGCAGCCAAGATTTCAGGTTTGGATAAAATTATTGAGGAACATGTAAGCCTAATTGATCATTTATTCAAAGGTTTTATAAAACACATTTCAAACCTGCAAATAGATGTCGATGATGATTTTTTAAGAGGCTGGTATCAAGAACAAAATGAGAAATTGGAAAAACGTCTAAGTGATTTTGAAGAACTTGCCCAATTGGGAATGTCTATTGAGATTATCGATCATCAATTTAATGTGATGTATTCTCAAATGAATGATGCAATCAGTGAAATTGATAAATACACACGACGAAATCCTGAACTAAATTATAGTTTTCATCAGCTTAGAAATGCTTTTCAACATCTAGAAATGAACTATAAACTTCTAAAACCTCTTTATAGGACTAGTCGCAGAACTCGTGAAGTAATTACAGGAAATGAATTGTACTCTTATATTAAAGAGTTTTTTAAAAATGAATTTAAGCGTTATAGAATAGATTTCTCGGTTGATGATAATTTTAAAGATTATGAATTTTTCAGCTTTGACTCCATAATAAAACCGGTATTTCTAAACCTGATCAATAATGCGATTTATTGGTTAATTCCTGTAGAAAATAGACGGATAAGAATAGAGCTAATTAATGGAAATATAGCCATAATGAACTCTGGTGAAAAAATTGATGATAATGCTCTTGAAGATATTTTTGCTCTTTTCTATACAAGAAAAAAAGATGGACGAGGAATAGGATTATATCTAGCCAAGAAAAACCTAAATTCGGCTGGCTACGAAATTTATAGCACTAATGCTAAGGATTATAATAAGTTAAACGGAGCCTGTTTTGTTATAAGTAAGATTAATAAATAGAAAAATTTGGAAAGTCAAGTTAACACCGGTTCAATTCATGATCAGATTCCCTCCAGAATAGTAAGAAATGCTATTCGTTCGGCAATTTGTATAGACGATAACTATGCCGCTCCTTATAGAAATTCGGAAGGTTTGAATTCTGAACAACCAGAAAAACTATATTATTCTTTTCGCAAAGACGGCAAGTGTGATCTAGATATATATAGATTCCAAGGCATTGAAGAATGGAAAAAGCATAAAAATTTACTTTGTAATAAAGATTTAATGGTTCTAGATTGGGAATTAGATCAAACTTCAAAAAATAAATATTCTGACACTTTAGAAATACTGAAACATAATATTAGGGACAAAAATGTTCCATTTGTGGTCATTTATACTCAAACTCAGGATCTTGATAATGTATCCAAAACTTTATTGGAGGAATTCAATAATTATACTGAAACAGATTACGGAAAATTAATAGAGCTTTTTACTCAAGAATTTAAAGATTTTATTGAAGAACAAGACGAGATTGAATCTTTCTTTGAAGACCATTCTGATTTCTTCTACGAATTTATAAAAAGTCATGACAAAAGAAATGAATTATTTTTGGAATTCAGAAACAAATTTTTCGATACACTCGGAATAAAAGATAAGTTTATTTCTAATCACCAAGAAAGTTGTAGATCGAAAGGTTTATCGGGAGAACCTCTAGAGAAGTGTATAGAAGCTGGTGAAAAAAAGTTTAAAAGAGAATTTTTTCCTCTCTTCGAAGAAAAAATTAAAAAAATTAGTTCCTACTTCCAGAAATGTCATAATCATATAGATGGATTTAATCAAATTGCGAACATTAATTTATGCAATGAAATTAAAGAGGTTGATTCTTTAAAGATTACAAATAATCGAATACATATCGAAAAGCATTGCTATTCTTTTGGTGGAATAATCGTATTGATTTTACACAAGCAAGGTGAAGAAAACGGAGTAAGCCCTAACGATCTTTTTAATGTTTTTAGTGAGGCAATAACCAGTAATCCTCATAATTTAATTCATTTAATTTCTTTGGAATTGAAAGATAAGTTTAGAAATGACTTTTCTACTATTGGAACAAAATTTAACACTGTTGATGAGAAAGCTTTTCTTCATCATGCTAAGAATTACGAAATAGGCGGTGAGTTCAGTTTAAATTCATTTAAGAATTTTGTGGTTAAGTCTTGGATTCATTAATTATCCCAATATAATTTAGATCTTAATTTAAGTTCTTTTGATCTTATTAAAGAACTCATAAAGTTTTATGATAGTCCTAATACTGAGCAATTCCATAATGCTTTAGCTGATTATGCTGCTATGGTATCCTGCGTGAATCTAAAAAATCGGAGTAATTATAAATTAGGTTTCGGTAATCTCTTTAAAAGTAAAGATTATTATTTTTTATGTATAACACCCCACTGCGATTGCTTAAGACCCTCCAAAATAAACAATGAGTTTTATTTTATCCATGGAAAAGAAATAAAAATCGAAACGGCTTTAAAAGGAGCGGAAACAGGGGATTATACATTCTGTATTATTGAAGGAAGACCTTTATCAATTGAATGGATATGCAAACCTTTTTCATCTTATATCTCAGATGAAGATAATGTTAAGATTGAAAAGACAATTTCATTTAGAAATGAGTCTTATCCTCTTGAATACATTTGTACTCTAAAAGAAAATTATGCCCAAAGAATATCTAATAATTCTTTTGGTTATGGGTATAGAATAGGTGTAGATTTACCTAATTTAAAGGGTTGATTAATGAAGGAAAAGCTCGATGATCTTATACAGATATGTGAAAATCTTAAAGAGAACGAGGTATTCAAAAAATATATTGAATTTATTCAATTCCCCTTTTATAGAAATCTAGAAATTGACACCCGTATAACGTTTGATTTTCCTTTAACAGTATTCGTTGGTCAAAATGGTTGTGGTAAGAGTTCTTGCTTACACGCATTATATGGTGCACCCGATAGATATACCCCCTATAGATTTTGGTTTGATACTAAAGTTGATCCAATAAACTACTATGATGATAAGCGAAAAAGGCATTCTTTTTGGTACTCGTTTAGAATTGGGAAGGAAACTAAACAAGTAATAAAAGCTAGAATAAAAAGGAATAATGATCCTAATTATTGGGAGACTAGCCGCCCATTAGCTTGGGCAGGAATGGAAACTAGAAAAAAAAGAAATGATAGAGATAAGCCTATTAAGAAAAATGTTGTTTATCTCGATTTTAGGTCTGAACTCAGTGCTTTCGATAAATTTTTTTATTTCGGTACTGTAAAAAACAGAAAATCAAGAAATAAGCAAGAATTTTTAAGAAGAAAGTCCTCTTCTCTCAATAAACTTTTTAAAGGTAAGAAAAAAACTATTTATTCTTCAACTAGAAATCTAAATGAAGAATTAGAAATAATATCAAATAAAGAATTAGAATGGATTTCTTTTATCTTAGGGAGGGCATATAAATCAGGTATTTCAATTAAACATAGGTTATTTCATAGTGAAGGTTATTCTGTTTTATTTTCTACTGAATTTGCCAGTTATTCTGAGGCAGTTGCGGGTAGTGGAGAAATGGCAATTGTAAGGTTGGTAAGAGAGATTGTGAGTGCAGAGAAAGAATCGCTAATTTTACTTGATGAACCCGAAGTTTTTTTACATCCTGGAGCTCAAGAACGACTAAAATATTTTTTATTAGAACAAATTAAACAAAAAAAACATCAAATTGTATTAACTACACATTCCCCTTCTTTAGTTAGTGGTCTACCTAAGGAATCGATAAAAGTCTTTTATCAAAACCCAAGTAATGGTAGATTTTTAATAAAAGAAAATTTAATTCCTGAACAGGCTTTTTTTCATTTAGAGTATTTTAATAAAAGTAAAATAAACATTTTAGTAGAGGATTTTTTAGCAAAATCAATTATTGACAGAGTTTTGAATGATTTAGGAGAAGAAACAAAAAATTTATTTTTAACAAAATTTAACCCAGGAGGAGAGACAATTATAAAAAGTGAATTTATAAAAGTTTTTTGTCAAGAGAAGGATTCAAAAACTTTTGTGATTTTTGATGGAGATCAAAAGCCTATTAATGATCATCTTGATTGGCGTAATATTCCTTCTAAAAATTTAAATACAAATTATCTACAGGAAAAGATAAAGTTGCAAACGGGAGTACCATTGAAATTAAACTTAAACAGTAACTCAAGTCAGTTAGAAAAAATAGAACTTCAAAAAAAAATTTTGGATTATTATTTAGAGCAAGTTTATTATTTACCAAAAAAAACACCTGAAGAAATTATATGGGATGAAGATTTAGCTTTGAAAACTATGCAATTATATGATGGTGTTTTTAATAATAAATCGAAATATATAAATAAATTAAATGATAAAAATCTTAAAGGTAAATATGCTATAATAGCAAAGAAAATTTATGGTGATGACAAATCTGAAAATATTAAATCATTACATAAAATATTTTTAAACTATTGGGAGCAGAAAAAAAATGATGACTTTAAAGAAATAAAAGGAATTTTTAAATGTATTCTGGAAAAAATTTAGCTTTAGCATAATCTAATTAATTACTATTTTGACTTTAACGATTTTATTTGAAAGAACTGTATCAAATTAGATAAAATGATAAACTCTTATAAAAAAAATAGAATACTCGAAATCTGGAATGATTATAAAAATTCAGATAAAAGCGTATCGTATACAACAGTTATGGAAATTCCAGAAATAAAAGTATAGAGGCAAATTGTAGAGACAAAAATCTTAAGCTATTTTCACTTAAATAGGTGGTAATGAAGTTAAAATCGTAAAAGCACTGGGTTTTGTGAAAAACTCATTTACATACCACTACTGCCAATAATTAAATACCTCATCTCCATTTTCATTGTTGCCAACTTTATAAATATTATCCCAATAGATAGTGTTCTCTATTTTTATAAATACTTTATAATATCCGGGAGCTTTATCTTCTAGGTTTACTGAAAGGTCTGTAGCATTGATGTCTTCTATTTGTATGATAGCTTTATTGGATATGCTTTCTTCCTTATAAGTATATTCATTAAAAACAGCATTAAAATCTTCATCTTGATAGATTTTATCTTCTTCTGCCGGAACTAACCATATTTTTTCGATTTCATGGGTATAGTTAGCAGATATAGAGAGCTGGTTTATGGTAGGAATAGGGTAAACGCTAACCTTATTGTAGTCCATAAAAACATTTGGATTTCCTAAGGTTAAGGGTTGCATATTCGGACTTTGTCTAGCATATAAACCTGTAACCAATTGAATATCGGTTTTATTGGAGGAAGCTGAATCATCATCATCGTTATTACAGGCAGAAAAGAATAGGCAAATAGCGATAATAGGAATAAGTAAAGACGTAGTGTGATACTTGTTCATATGGATTGAAAATTATTATAAACTAAAATGGAATTAGTAAATGGTTAATAAATGCAAAGGTAATTATTTCCTGAAAATAAGAAATTGATACAATGTTCTTAAACAAAAGCCTTCCATAGAATCTTACCCCATCCTTAGAATTCTTTATACCTTTGAGCTTTACCCATGCAAATACCTATTTATGCGCCTTAAAAATGCCTATCAAAATAACCTTAAAAATGTATCCTTAAACCTTCCTGAAAACCAATTGATCGTAGTCACCGGGCTTTCGGGTTCCGGGAAATCTTCCCTTGCGATGGGAACTATTGCCAATGAAGGTTATCGCTATTTTTTAGAAAGTTTGCCGGCTTATCATCAACAAAATAGTGTAGCCATTCCCACCGCAGAAGTAGATAACATTACAGAATTGCCGCCGGTGGTAAAAGTCGAGCAATCCAAACGCTTTCAATCGATCAAAGCGACGTTTGGAACTTTAGCAGAGCTCGCTACCATCTTTAGAGTTTTGTTTGCCCGCTATGCCGGTGAAGAAAAGATGAGCAAGTCCCTTTTTTCGTTTAACCATCCCAAAGGAGCCTGTGAACAATGCCGTGGCATTGGTGAAGAGGAGTATATCGATTTAAATAAGTTAATTGGTGATGAAAACAAAACACTACGGGAAGGTGCTATTGTAACCACTTTACCTAACGGATATATTGTCTATTCACAAGTCACGGTTGAGGAATTGAACAAGGTTTGCCAAGCACATGGGTTTAGCGTTGATATGCCTTGGAAAGAGTTAAGCGACGAGCAAAAAAATGTGATCCTCTACGGAAGCGAGCGTATTCAGGTGTTTTATGGCAAGCATAGTATTGAGTCCCGCTTACGTTGGCAAGGATTAAAAGCGAAACCCCGGGAAGAAGGCTATTACAAAGGCGTGATGCCCATTATGGAAAATATTCTTCGACTCGACCGCAACAAAAGTATTTTACGTTTTGTGAGTTCACGAACCTGCCCAAAATGTCATGGAGCCCGAATTAAAGCGGATCATCTTCAGTTTTTGTGGCAAGGATTGAATTTTCAAGAATGGATGCAACTTCCGTTAAATGATTTATACGATCATCTGCAGCAACTCAAACTGTCTGAAGGAGAGCAGGTTTTAGTCGATAAAATAAAGACGCAATTGTTCGATTTAATTCGGTTGGGGATGGAGCATTATACCTTGAATACCCCAAGTACAGAAATCTCTTCAGGCGATGGGCAGCGTATTAAACTCATTAAGCAAGTAAACAGTAGCTTACAGGGGATTTTATATGTATTTGATGAGCCTTCTATTGGGCTTTCTGCTGCCTATCAACAGCATTTGCTTTATATTTTACGTCGACTTATCCGCAACGGAAATACCGTGATGGTGGTAGAACATGACCTCGAGTTTATTAGGTCGGCCGATTGGGTGGTCGAGTTAGGTCCCGGAGCGGGAATTGAAGGAGGGGAAATTCTTTTCAACGGTAAATTACAAGATTTCTTAACAGCAGAAGCATTAATAACACCTACCCGAAAAGCCTTTGAACAAGAAAAATCAGTTGAAGCCGAAAAACCTACTTCCGCAAATGCGGATGATTTTCAACCTAAAAAACAAGGCTTAAGCGTCATTCGTAAAAAGACAAAAGTGATGATTGAAAAAATCACTAGTTTCTGTAAGAAAAATGACTTTCAGCTGTACCAAGTAGACGATCAGCCTATCGGAAAAACACCCCGAAGTAATCCTGCTACCTATACCGGATTGGCCGATAAAATTCGGGATTTACTGGCAAAAACAAAAGATGCGAAACAAGCAAAACTTAGCAAAAGTGCATTTTCCTTTAACAACAAAACGGGACGTTGTCCGCATTGCGAAGGCGCCGGCGTGATTACTTTGTCGATGAGCATGTTGGGAACGGTCAATCAAACCTGTCCGCATTGTTTGGGGAAGCGCTTTCAACCCGAAGTATTACAAGTAAACTGGAACCATAAAAACATTGCTGATATTTATGAACTTAGCATCGATGAGGCAATTGAGTTCTTTTCTGAAGAAAAAAAGTTGGCTGTGATTTTATCGCTTATGCAACAATTAGGCTTAGGCTATTTGAAACTTGGGCAAGCCTCCAATACCCTGTCGGGAGGGGAAGCGCAACGAATTAAATTGACAAAGCATTTCGCGAAATCGGCTAAAAAAACCTTGTTGCTTCTAGAGGAACCCAGTATAGGTTTGCACCAACAAAATGTAGAACAATTACTGGCAGCCCTACATCAACTCAAAACACAAACCGCCGGTATTATTTGCATAGAGAATCATGAATTATTTCAACATGCCGCTGATGTTTGGCTCGATAATGCTGAAGTAGTTCCGTACGAAGAGCCACCACTTCCTAAAGCGCAACGCCAAGATGTGATTTCGATTACCGGAGCGCGAACACATTCGTTAAAAGATTTGAATGTCGAATTTCCGAAGCAGCAATTATCGGTGGTTACCGGTATTTCGGGTTCTGGAAAATCCTCGTTGGTTATCGATACCTTGCATGGTTATGGTCTGCAAGAAATGACCAAGCAGTTTTCAAGTTACGAACAATCAAGAGTGGGCGTGAATTTTCAATTAGAAGTGGAGCATATTGAAGGTTTAACACCAAGTATTTGCATTAGCCGAAAGGAGAAAAACTTTACCGAACGTTCTGATATCGCCAAACAGACCGATATAGATAAAAGTTTGCGTTTTGCTTTTTCCAGAAAGGCACAATATGAAGGCAAAGATTGGACGGCAAGTCATTTTTCCAATCAGCATGAATTAGGGAAATGTGCTATATGTGACGGCTTAGGCGAAGAGCAATTGCCCGACCCACAGAAAGTGGTTATCGATGCGCAACAAAGTATTGCTGAAGGAGTGTTTTTGCATAACAAAGCCTTGGCTTATTATGGTAATCCTGATGGACAATATATGGCGATTTTAAAAGAAGTGGGGAAGGAATATGGTTTCGATTTGCAAACACCGTTTCAAAAGCTGACGCCTGAGCGGAAAGAGATTATTTTCTTTGGAATTCCAGATCAACAATGGGAAGCCATTTGGGAGTTTAAAACCAAAACCCGAACAGGAACGCAAGCATTGAATATGGTTTGGGAAGGCTTATTTTCTTACCTGCGGGAAGAATATTTAAAGACCCGAAAAAACAAAAACATTAAAGCTTTACAAGCCTTACTTTCCCCACAGGTATGTAGCCATTGTGAAGGGAGTGGTTTACAACCTGAACGTTTAGCTATTCAAATTGGTGGAAAGTCAATACACGAATTAAAAACGATGAATTTTAAGGTTTTTGCTGAATTTTTAGCGGGAAGCTCCAAGTTCATCAACATCGATCGAGATTTAGGGAAACGCTTAGAAGAGCATTTAAAAACGACGCTTCAGCGAGCTCAACAATTGCATATTGATTATTTACAATTGAATCGGAAATCGAAAACCTTAAGCGGTGGAGAGCAACAGCGGGTAGCCTTAATTAAGCAGTTGAATAGCCCATTGCAGGGAGTGACGTATTTATTAGATGAACCTTCCGCAGGCTTATCACAAGACAATATTCCTGATTTGATCAAGTTGTTGCAAGAATTGGTTAAGAAGGGAAATACGGTAATTGTGATTGAACATCATAAAGATATTATCTTGGCAGCCGATCAATTATATGAAATTGGACCGAAAGCCGGGAAATTGGGTGGAGCATTGATGTTTCAAGGCAGTCCGCAAGATTATTTAAAAACATCTACATGTCATCCATTTCTAAAAAAAGCTGCGGCACCGGTACAACTTCAAGAGGGGAAGAAGCATATTCATTTTCAGCAAATTAAAAAACACAGTTTACAGAAGGAACATTTAGCCATTCCTGTGGGCGGAATTACGGCGATCACCGGGAAATCGGGTGTTGGGAAAACAACTTTGATCAAAGAAGTATTAATGCCGAGTATTGAACAAGGAAAACCGGTCAATTGTTTATCAATTGATTTTCCTTCAGATTACTCCGGCGTTGATTATTTTGAGCCGAAAAAGCTTCGTGCGCATCACAAAACCTTGTTGGTGGATTATTTAGATTTGTTGAACCCGATCACTAAATTATTTGCCAAGGAAACCGAAAAACCGGCGCGCTATTTTTCTTATAAAAACAAAAGTAGCCAATGCCCAAACTGTAAAGGAAAAGGCGTGGTAGAAACCAGCTTGGATGTAGTAGCCAATGCCGTTGAGGTTTGTGAGCTTTGCCAAGGAACACGCTATCAACAAGAGGTATTGGGTTTTAAAGTAGAAGACAAGAATATTGCAGAGGTACTTGCCTGCAGCATTTCAGAATTAGGAGATTGGTTGCAAAATTTTAACCTAAAATCTTCCGTAGAAAATTTTCTTCAGCAGTTAATTCAGATAGGTTTGGGACATTTAGCTATTGATCAGGCGGTTACTTCGCTATCTTCTGGAGAAAAACAGCGCTTGCTATTATTAAATTGGCTTCAGAAGCCTGAAGAAAATCAGCTTTATTTGTTAGATGAACCCAGTACCGGATTGCATTATGCCGATATTGATTTGTTATTTAACATCCTCCGGCAACTTAGTAAAACCAATGAGGTGATCGTTATTGACCATAACCCTTATTTGTTAGAAAAAATAGGAGTAGGTATGGTATTGGATTAGGTTAAAAAAATCAGGGAAATTTTTTAATTTCCCTGATGAAGTTAGCTTAGGATTTTTCCAGTTGATGAGACCAACTGGCACCACTAATATCGGTCAATTTAAGTTTGTAATTGCCTTTGGATAAATGCTTGAATTGTTCATTTTTAAAACTTAAGGTGGCTTTAGCACCTAAAGGAATGACCAAACTATGTTTTCCGGGTTCAATCTTGGACACATACTTATTCTCGATTTGATGGCTTTCGAGTTGCGCTAAGTCTTCTTGATGATAAGCGATGACTTCTTTGTTTTCAGCATCAAAAACTTCCACTTTTATCAGCCAAGACCCATATACATCAACGCCTTCTGTTCGATAAACTTGAAAAGAAAGCTTGTTTTCGTTTATTTTTCCTTGACTGATTTCCAATTTGGGTTTCACCGATTTGTTGTGAAGTTTACCCCACAAGCCGCCATGAAAAATATGATTCGTGCCTAGCGTGATGCCTAAAATCACCAAAGAACTTATCAAAACTACTTTTGGGAAAATACTTGTTTTTATAGGAATGCTGCCTGAGCCTAACCAAGCAAAGTATTTCTTTTGTGTGAATGGATATTGCTTTTGAAGCCAATATCCATCCATAGAATACTTGCCACTTCCTGTAAGAAACAGTACAAATCCTGCAGCGATCCCTAAGACCCCAATTTGCCATTCGTCAAGACAAGTGGTGCCAATCCAACCGGAACCTAATAGGATCCCAAGGGCTAAGCCTATTATTCCGATACTCATTAATCGTGTAAACGCTCCAAGCATTAAACTTAAACCTACCAAACCTTCAATAATGGTAAATGCTAGCATATTGATCCATAATATATCGGGATGTTCAACGAGGTATTCTATAAGGGGTTTGATGCCGAGTGCATTGGGTAAAAAGTGATTAAATTTCTTACCGATATAGCCGGCAAATTCGGGGTCGAGTTTGGGTGCCAATACAGTTCTTCTCCAAAAAGCAGAAAAATACGTCCAGCCCACGACAAGTCGTAAGGCTAAGGCCAAAAGACCACTATCGTTTTTTATGGTTAAATGATTCATATTTTATATGCTTAGCGTTAAAAATCCTTTTTTGGCGAGTTGAAAACCGTATAAAATTCCATTTTCGGTGACTTTCAATTCAGTCGGTAAATCTTTTTCGTTGAGGTTCAATTTCTTTAATGAAATTCCGCATGCAAAAACTTTCACCGCTTGCTTATGAGCCGTTTTCAGAAGTGCCGTAAATTCGGGATTATCTTGAGTCTCTTGAAGGGTTTTTCCGCAGAAAATCACATGAAATTCTCCAAATTTATTGCCGTCCTCTTCTTGAAGTGCTGTGGCGGTTTGTAAAATGGGTTGCAGTTGTTGAATGTTTTTAGAAAGCACCACATAATTATTTTTGGTCTGTGCGTTTATGGTTGAATTTCCTATTCCGAAGAAGAAAAATAAGGAACAGAAAATGAGCATTAAATTTTTCATTGTTCATATATTAAATTGATGATATAGTTAAATAAACCCTTATGTTGAATAAGCGTTTTAAAAATGTAGTAATGGCTTAAGTGAAATTTGCTGTATAAAGCTTACGCTAGAATTTTCTTTTCCGTTTTGTGAAATAGAAAGAAATACTTGAAGCAATAATTCAGCTTAAGCTAAAGTAGGATTTGGAAGATGATCCCTGAAATTTTGATAGAGAATGTATAGGGGAACCGATTTGTTTCTCCGAGTTTGAGAAGCATTTATCAGGCAAGGCTGATTTTTAATTTCAGCTGCGTTCCAACAGAACGAAATAGGAGTTGGTAAAACTGCATAAAGTTGAACTTCTGCAGTATTTGCAGATGAAATTGTAGCAATTTCTTTAGCAGTAACACAAGCTGTTTTGCTGAGTGTCGATTTGCTTTTATTGCTGGCTGCAGTGGTTGTTACTCCAATTTCAGCCTGAATTAAATTTCGGACCTTGCAAGGTGAAAGTAATAACAAGGCTATGAGTAGCGTTACAGAAACACTATGAAAAAGGGCCGTATGTTTTTTACTTACTTCCAAAAATTAAATTGAATAGATCATTTTGATGGAGCCTCTAATACCGCTAAAATACAAGTTTTTTTGGAACTATAGGCTTACGGGATTTGTTAGATGAACGCCTTTTTGGATAAAATAGTATTTTTAATTGGTGCTTTTATAGAAACAAAACCTCTAAGCCTGCATCGAACTCTTTTTATCTTTTTAAGTCCAAATCCGTTCAGAGGTTAATTTCGCTCAGTTGTTTATTTACTTTTGATCAAAAGACTGATAGTTTGTTATAGTCTGAAAACTTCTTCATTCTTCAATTGTATAAGAAAACTCCCTCACTTGTGATAGCCTAAAGTAGCCTAAGGCGTAGTTATCTTCGTTGGTTTCATTAATAATATTCCCTCGAATATTAGCAGGAGGTGTTCCAAAAGGATTGGCCCCGTAGCTCTCTAAAATAAGGCTCATGTAATGATAAAACTGCGCTGAGATTCCTCTAAATCTAGTGTCTACGGTATCTCCTACTTCTAAATCTTCATCTGAAAAGCTAAAGTCTATTTCATTACCATTGAAAAACTCATCTTTACTTATTCCGTATTCCGGATAGATTAAAAAATCAGCTTTAAAATCTTCGAGATAGTAGTTCTCTTCTTCTATAGGATCGTTGAAGTAAAAGATTACTTCATACTGATCCTCTGTTAAACCGCCTTCGGCTCCCTGTTCAATTCTAATAATCTCTGGAGTGCTTACCAAAGTTTCACTAGCCGTATATACTTCATTATCTACCAGTACTTCTAATTGATAGCTTGCTCCAAGTTCAGGAATAAAATCATTACATTGATAGGTTCCGGCTTCTTCGGTTTCTATAAAGGTGAATACATCTCCGTTAGTATTGGAGACTTGTACTTCGGCATTAGAAACTTTGGTGGTTTCGGTTTCATAATAATTCGTAAGTCTGCTTAAATAGATGTGCTGTGTGTTTCCTGAATTTTCTGTGTTCCAAAGGATTTCAGCATCAATGACTAGGCGGTTATCGCCTGGTTTTACATCTACTTCAATAACATCTTCACAAGAATAGAATAAAATACTAAAACTGAAGAGCAGGATATAGCTCCAAATGGGTTTATTTTTTTGATATAAAGTTGTCATAGCGATTTAAAATTTGAAATTATAAGAAACACTCGGTAAAATTCCGAAAATAGAAAGCCTTCGGGCTTCGTTAACTCCCGTATCCTCATTAGTGGTAAACCTAACAGATGCCGCATTTTTTTGGTTATAGACATTGTAAATACTAAATATCCAATAGCTCTGCCATCCTTTATTTTTGTTAGGTTTAGGTGTGTAAGTGGCGGCTATATCTAAATGGTGGTAGGTGGGTAATCGGTTTTCATTTCTGTTGGAATAGTTGGGGATAGGAATGCCTCCAATCTCATAATAACCATTGGGATACGTAACGGGCTGTCCGGATTGTAAAGAGAAATTAGCACTGAATGACCATTTATCGGTATGCTCATAATTAGCGACCATGCTCAAGTTGTGTAATTTATCGTAAGGCGAAAGGTACCATTCCCCTTGCGCTACTCCCGGATCTTCTGCCGTATTTCCTTGGGTGCGTTGTTCTGCTCTCGATAAGGTGTAAGAAAGCCATCCTGTTAATGTTCCGGTATTTTTTCTAAATAAAAACTCTAATCCGTATGCTCGAGCCTTGCCATTGAGCAGGACTTGTTCGAGGTTATTGTTGCCAATAAGGTCTGCACCATCTACATAATCTACACGGTTTTTAATGTTTTTGTAAAATACTTCGGTCTCTAAAGAATATTTTTTGTTGCTAAAATTTTTAAAATAACCTAAAGCGTATTGATCTAAAATTTGAGGTTTAATAAAGGGGCCGCTAGGCGTCCACATGTTTAGTGGTGTTGGTGATTGGCTATTGGAAATAATATGCATATACTGCGCCATTCTATTGTAACTTGCTTTTAAGGAGGTGGTTTCGTTTAATGCAAAAGATAAGGCTGCACGAGGTTCAAAATTACCAAAACTTTTAATCACTTCACCGCTTTTATAGTCTATGCTTCCCGTGGGAATTGCTTCTTCATAAATATTGAAAGTAGGATTGTAAACTGCTGGGTGGTTATTGGCATAGGTATTAATGTTTTGAGGTCCGTAACGGAAAAACATGCTATAACGCAGACCGTACCTTAAATTGATCTCTTCTGAAATTTTATGGTTGACATCTAGATAGAGAGAAGGTTCTAAGGCGTATTTCTTATCTAATTGCTTAAAGTTTAACGAAGAACTTTCATCCTTTGGTGCCAGTTTGCCGGGATTAATGTCATAATAAATAGCTTCTGCACCGTAATCCAGTTGTATCGCTTCAGAGAGGTAATGTTTCCAATCGTATGTTAAGCCATAACTTTTGATAGCACTTTTCCATTCAAAACTTTGAGTGTCTAGGTTGAGGTTGAATTTATAATCACTATAGAATAGAGATAAATGGGTAAGTAAATCTTCATTAAAACGATGTTCCCATTTAAAATTTCCCATAGTATTCCCATAAATAATAGAAAAGCTATCACCAATATCGAAAAGATCATTTCCATGATAACCGGAAAAGCTAATGGCATTTTTTTTATCTAAACGGTAATTTAGTCTTGTATTCAAATCGTAAAATTGAACGGAATTATCGTTATCTGCTAATTTTAAGAATAAATGCGCATAAGAGGTTCTTCCTCCTATCATAAATGAACCTTTTTCTTTTTGAATGGGACCTTCAACCATGAGTTTACTGGAAATTAACCCTATACTTCCGGTCGCTTTATAATTCTGATCATTCCCCGTATGTTGGTGGACATCTAAGACGGAAGAAACCCTTCCTCCAAATCGTGAGGGGATTCCGCCTTTGTATAATTCTAGATTATTGACAATATCAGCGTTGAAGACCGAGAAAAAGCCGAACATATGCGAATCACTATAGATAGGAGTCCCATCAAGTAAAATTAAATTTTGATCGGCTGCACCACCACGGACGTTAAAACCCGAGGAGGCTTCTCCGGCATTGGTAACGCCAGGCAAAGTCAGTAAGGACTTTAAGGGATCGGGTTCTCCCATCGCTACCGGTAGTTGTTTGATGTCTTCCATGGTGAGCGTGTTCATGCTCATTTGTGGCTTTTTGATATCGACTGCTTTTGAGTTTTGGGTGATGATCACTTCTTCTAAACTTTCTCCATCTTCTTCTAAACTTGCTTGTAGGGTAATGTTCTTCTCTAGATTGATTTTATGTTTTTGAGAGATAAATCCCATATAGCTCACGATGATGGTATAGCTGCCCGCCAAAAGCTGAATAGAGAATTTTCCGTTTTTATCGGTAGATATTCCGGTTCCTGTTTCTTCCACATAAATATTGGCTCCCATTAAAGGGGCATTTTCAGGATCGGTAATGGTTCCCGATAGGGTATAGGTTCGTTGGGGATTAGGGAGTTTTGCTTGTTTGATGGTGATGGTGTTTCCCACTAATTCGTACTTATAGGAATTGTTTTTGTTGAGTCTGTTTAAAAGCTCCTCCACACTTAAGGAACCTAGAATGGAAGTACCTAAGGTTTGGTCAAGATGAACACTATTGCTGTAAGCAAAGCTGTAGGAGGTTTGGTCTTCTACCAGCGAAATGAGTTCTGTTAAGGTTTTGGGAATTGGTTCCATTTGAATGGTTTGTGCTTTCATGGGAAAATAGCCCATTAAAAAAAGCAGGAAAAGCAATTGCTTCATAGAGGTTAACGTTTATTGGGAGTTAGTTTTTTGGGGTAAAATAGATCTTTTGGTCTGTTTTGTTCTGATGATAATTAACACGGTAGAGTTTAGTGATAATCTCTAAAATATGCGCTAATTTTTCACGTTGGTTAAGTTTGAGGGTAATTTTTTTATCGCTTATATTTTCTTGAAATAGAAGTTGATATCCATAATTTTTCTCTATATAGGTCACAAAATCTTTTAATGGTGCTTCTTTAAATTCTTTAAACCTATTAAAGGTATTTATCGCAATTTCATTGTCTTTGAGAACGAAAGCTTCTCCCGGGGCAATGATCCAATTTTTAGAATAACCTTCTACTTGCAATTGTATACTGCCTTCATATAAAGTAACTTCGGTATGTTTCGCTGAAAGATTATTTACCTTAAAAATAGTTCCTAATACGGTGGTGGTGGTTTTTTGACTTTTTACTTGAAATGGATGTACTGCATCTTTCTGAACTTCAAATACGGCTTCTCCATGAAGTTCTACATTTCGGTTTGTTTTAAAATCGGAAAGAAAACTTAATTTTGCATGGGCAGCCAATTCAACTTTAGAACTATCAGGTAGATAGATTGTTTTAAGTTGAGAAGTTGGATTTTCAATAATGGTTTCACTTACGGCTGGATGAGCTGTAAATAAATCGCTTTTTTGAAATAATAGACCTGATGTAATCGCTATGATGACTAAAAATGAAGCGGCAATACCATAAGGGAGCCAAGTAGATTTTTTCTGCGGAAATTTTTCAGCTTGAAATTTTTTCCAAGAAGTCTCTTTTTGTAAATCAGCATGTGGGGTGATTTCTGATTGCTCCCAGCTTTCTTTTATTTTATTTTCTAATTCTTCTTTCATCTTTACAATAGTTCACATTGGAAACCTTGTTCCTTTAAAAGATTGGGAATGTTTTCAAAACTTTCACGATTACCCTCAATACGAAGAATACAATCTACATCTTCCAAATCGAAATTGATGAGACAGTCGGGAAAGTAAAGCTGCAACTCCTGAATAATAAAGTTCGCTTGTTTATTTTGGGAGACATTCGTCTTAAAAACTTCAACCATCTAATGTATTTATTTACTAGACAAATGAAGTTGAAAAAGTTCCTAAGCTTTTTTTACTTTTTTTGAAATAAATTGATTGGCGAGGTAAATATGATTGGCAATGGTTTTGGTTGAAAGCTGCGTAAATTCAGCAATTTCTTGGTAAGAATAGTTATTGATTTTATGAAGAATAAAAATTTTCTGGCGTTGCTCTGGTAGTTGTTTAATAAGCGCTTCCAGCTTTTCTTTTTGAAGTTGATATTCTTCTATAATTGATTCTTCTTCTGGATGGTCTTTTATAAAAGAAGGTTCTAAGCGAATTACTTTTTGCTCTCGCTGAAGATGATTTAGAATTAGGTTTTTACAGATCACGAAAAGCTGCTTGTCAAAAGCCACTTCTTCCTTTAAAAGTTTTCGCTTTTCGTATACTTTTAAAAAGGTTTCATGTACAAAATCTTCGGGTGTTAACAATTGAAAATTAAAATGCTTAGCCACCCCAATAAGATGATCGTAATAGAGAAAGTAAGCTTTTTTAAAACTAGCTTCTTTTCCTTTTTTTAATCCTTGTATAAGTTTTTTTTCTTGTGAATTGTTAAACATAGATGTTAATCTGTGCTTATATAACTTGACTTGTTAAAAAATAGTATGGGAATTGAAGTTAGTTTTGGAATGTAAAATTAAAATTTTCTTAGAGGATTATTACAGCTAACTTCTGTATCTTATTCATACAAGCAAGTTAAATAAAAAAAGAGCTACCAGTTTTCTGATAGCTCTTGATATATTCTAATTCTTCTTTATTTGAACATTACTTTAGTAGTTCCGTAATTGGTTTTAGATGAAGTAATGTTACAGAATAAAATGCCTGGAGCAACATTTATATTAAATCTTAGGTCATTTCTTCCTTCACTTAATTGGATTTTTTCTGAATAAACAATCTTACCTGTAATATCGTATAATTTGAGTTCTGCAGAAGTTTTATCTTCACTGTACAGCATACAGTTTAAATCTCCTTCTGAAGGATTAGGGTAAACCATGAACTCATTTTTCATATTGATCAATAAATCTTCGTAGCCAGCAGGAGCAGTTTTTGTGAATTTTACATTTTCAATAGTTAGGTCTAAATCATTTGTGCCTGCTTCTACCGGTAAAAATGTAAAAGTTAACATCGTTAAATCATCCGGAGTAATAGATTTGTTGGTTCCGGATGAGGCAAAGAAGTCAAACGGTACATAATAGGTTTGTTCTTCTTCCTTCACATTAATGTTAGCTCGGTATTGTTTTTTCCATTCTTCAATAGAAGATTTTACCAAGCCTAATTCTAATAAGCCACTTCCTTTAGCTGTAAAAGAAAGGTATTTGTATTCTGTGTAATCTGAAGGTAAATTCCCAGGTAATAAAGATTTGTACAGCGTTAAATAGTCATATTCACTATGCGCTTTTATATGCACATTTCTATGGACAGGCATTTCATCTTCTTGATAAACTCTTTCGAAGTTATTAGACACCCGGTATTCTTCGATGTTAGTATAGGTAGCATCGTAATCTAGTCCCCAGTTTCCGTCTGCATGGTAAAAAACATCTTGAATTTCTCCATTTACGTTAATCCTTCCATCGTACTCATAACCATCTTTAATGTCAATTTTTACGGTTTGCACGTTATCAGATTTAAAGGGGTTGTATCTTAATGCAAAACCATTGGTTTCGCTATATACTTCGTCCATCAAGATTTCAATATTTTGGTCTTGCTGTGTACTTCTTAGTTTTAAGATTAAATCTGTACCCTCTCTATCTACTTTAGCAGCATAAGTTTTTGGTAACTTTTGAATTTCATTTTGAATAACTGAAGTATGGTTCTTCAAGTTTTGGATGATATCTTTTACTAACTTTTTAGTGCTTTCTGGTTTTGTGGCCCAAACTTGAAAGTTGAAAACTTCGTTAGAAGGGGTATAGCCATTTACATACCAATTAGTTTGTAAGCTATAGTTTTCTTCGTTTGAATTTTCACCAACCGCAAAAGAAATAGCGTATTCAGTAACACCGTTTCTTTGTTTGATGGCTTGCATGATAAAGTTGTAACCTTGAATTTGAACAGATTGGATTTTTAAAATTTCAGCACCTTTTAATCTATCACAAGAAGCTTTGGTATGGTTGTAAACTTTATCGATGGTTTTAATACCTAATACAACTCCTTTTGTTTTTCCTTCCATAGAAAAATCTACACTTAATACTTCTTCAGCTACAGTGTAATCTAAAATATCTGTTGGAGAGGTAATGTAAGATGTATTGCCCGGCATCAATTCTGAAGGGAACATATCTAAAAGTGTCTGCCCGTTTTGTCCTCTTGAAGTTCTATTGGATGTGAGTTCAAGTTTATTGAATTTTAATGCATTTTCCTTTTTAAAATTGGTAGCGATACTTTTCTTTTTACGCTTAACGTATTGTTTAGAGACTACATCTCCTAAACTCTCACTTTCTAGACCACCGTCATTTCCGGTATTTACATCATCAGACTCTATTGTCACAGGAGTCATAGTAGTGTTTTCGCAACCATTAAGATCGGTGGTGGTTACAAAAACTTCATAATAGCCTGCTTGAGTAAAATCAAAATTAACGGTACTTTGGTTGGGGTATAAACTTGTTCCCACCCCTGCAAGTTCCCAAGAGTAATTAGTGAACTGACTGCTATTGGTAAGTGTAAATTCTTTGGTTACTGTTCCGGAGCCACTGTTTAAAGTAGATTGAGAAACAGTTGCTGTAGTAGTTGAAAATACTTCTATTTGTATAGATTTAGAATCTGAACCATAAGTATTAGTAGTAGTAAGTTCAACGGTGTAAGTACCCGCCGAATTATAGTTTTTAGAAGGATTCATAGCAGTACTTGTAGTCCCGTCTCCAAAATCCCAAAGGTAGCTTAATGGAGCTTCAGGTTGAGTTGCAGTACCTGTATTGGAAGTGTTAGTGAATGTAAATTCATTATCTACTAAACATTGTCCCGCTGAGTTTACACTGAATTCAGCAGTTGGAGCAACTCCTGTAACTGGAGCGCAGCCTGTAAGGGATGGTTGGAACACTGCATAGTGCATTTCACCACCACTATGAACTAAAGATTTACCTATAATTTGGCCTTCAATATTAGACTGGTTAACTGTTTTTACGATATCTGCAAAAGGAGCATAAACAGTACCTTCGATTGTAGAGTTACCTTGAATGTTTAAGGTAGTTGTATTGTAGAAATTATATAAAATATATGGGCAATTTTGGAAGCCTATTCCTGCTTGGTTCCATACATTCCAATTAAATGTCCCTGAAGCGTCTACATTCACCACCAATATTTTTGAAGCGCTTGGTTGTTGGTTATAGGTGAATACTTGAACGCTATTCATGTCAGCACCACTAACATTTAAGTAATTGATTCCATCTTGTAAATTTATTTTTACTTGATTAGGAAGGTTTGTAGTGGAAATAGGCTGACCGTTAGGGTTGGTTAATTGAGCATTTCCGTTACATTGAGCAATACTGGAAGCTATATTTCTCATTTCTTGAAATGCACTTGAAAAATCTATCAGGTTATCTTCAAAAACAGGATTGTTGTTTACCCCAACATTTAATTGATTCGAGTTGGCTTGTAACATTATTCTTGGAGAAGAATTATAGTTTGAACCTGGGGTAACACGAATAGGTGAGGCTGCGTTGTTCTGGTCATAATACCAAACATTGGAATTTTGACCATTTCCAATTTTTACATAGGTATTTTGATTAACTTGTAATGCATTACCCGATTGATAGTTTACTTTACCTCCTACTAAAAGACCAATTTTATTGCCTCCCACCGTAAAATTACCGGGATGGTTAACAGCTACTTGATAGTTTCCTTGCAGCGTTAAATCATTACCGCAAGCTACTGGACCTTCAGATTCATTGGAGACAAGGGTCATGTTATTTTCAATAAAAACATTAAATCCTTTTGCCGAGTATGTAGGCGATTGAGCATAGGACCCATTTGAATAAAAAAAAGCAAATGAGGCCATGAATATTACAAAAGCAATTTCTTTAAGACTGAATGACATTTCGTTAGATTTTTAGACGAAATTAAGAAAAAAACAAGTACAGGTAAACAATTAATAATCAATAATCTATAAAGTGTTTAAAATATACGATAAAGTGCTTTTTTTTGAAATTTTTTTGATGGTAACCATCATATGTATGTATTAAAAATTTAATATTAAATGCTAGTTTTTAGTCTAAATTTTCTATTTATTTATACTTCTAAACGATTAATACGATAGCAAATGAAATTTTTTATTGATACTGCCAATTTAGAACAAATAAGGGAAGCTCAGGATATGGGTATTTTAGATGGAGTTACCACTAATCCTTCTTTGATGGCAAAAGAAGGGATTACCGGCAAGAATAATATTTTAAAACATTATGTGGATATATGCGAAATAGTAAGCGGGGACGTTTCTGCTGAAGTAGTAGCTACGGATTATGAAGGAATTGTAAAAGAAGGAGAAGAATTGGCTGAACTTCACGAACAAATAGTAGTGAAAGTTCCCATGATAAAGGAAGGTGTAAAGGCTATTAAGTATTTTTCTGATAACAATATAAAAACTAATTGTACGTTGGTCTTTTCTGTTGGTCAAGCGCTTTTAGCGGCTAAAGCAGGGGCAACCTATGTTTCGCCATTTATAGGAAGATTAGATGATATTTCTACAGATGGTTTAGATTTAATTGCAGATATTAGACAGGTTTATGATAATTATGCCTTCGAAACGCAAATCCTTGCGGCTTCTATAAGACACACCATGCATGTGGTGAATTGTGCTAGGATTGGAGCAGATGTGATGACAGGTCCGCTTTCTTCTATTGAAGGTTTATTAAAACATCCATTAACTGATAGTGGGCTAGAGAAATTTTTAGAAGATGCTAAGAAATTAAATTCTTAGGTAAATTAGTAAATAAGAAAAATAATAGACTATAAAAGGTTACAGTTAGTTCTGTAGCCTTTTTTTTGTATAGTAAGATTTATCTTTTTCATTTTTATTTATAGCAGTAGCGTATTCAGGAACTAATTTCTTTAAATCTATTAAGGTTTCTTCTTTTTTATAGTCCTTTATGTTTGAGTTAAGGGAATGTAGTAAAGAGATTTTTGATTGATCAAAACAATGAGAGGCTTTGGCAATCATGATTTTGTTATGATGAGTGGGTAAAGTTGTCTCTTTATCAGCAAGTAATTCTTCATATAATTTTTCTCCCGGTCTAAGTCCTGTAAATTCAATTTTAATATCTACGTTAGGGGTTAATCCCGTCAAACGAATCAACTGGTGGGCTAAGTCTACAATTTTTACGGGTTTGCCCATGTCAAATACATAAATTTCCCCACCTTTTCCCATGGCTCCGGCTTCCAAAACCAATTGGCAAGCTTCATCAATTGTCATAAAATAACGAGTGATCTCGGGATGAGTTACAGTAACAGGGCCATTATTTTTTATTTGTCTTTGAAAATGGGGGATTACAGAGCCGTTAGACCCTAAAACGTTTCCAAATCTGGTAGTTATAAAATTGACTTGGGTATTTAGATCTTTTGATAGCGATTGTATATAGAGTTCTGCAGCTCTCTTAGAGGCTCCCATAATATTGGTAGGGTTGACTGCTTTATCAGTAGAAATAAAAACAAAACGTTCCGCTTTATACTTTATGGCTAGATCAGCTAAAATTCGAGTCCCTTTATAATTTACACTTAATGATTCTAATGGATTATCTTCCATCATAGGGACGTGTTTGTAAGCAGCACCATGAAAAACAATCTCAGGTAAGTAGGTCTGGAATATTTGATTGATCCTGTTTTTATCCCTAACATTAGCAATAATTTTTTCAAATTTTAGATGAGGGTGATCTCTCTTTAATTCTACTGTTAACTCATGTAGAGGAGTTTCTGCTTGATCCAGTAAAAGAATTTTCTCAGGATCAAAAGCAATAAGTTGTCTTACAATTTCACTTCCTATAGATCCCGCAGCTCCGGTAACCAGAACAGTTTTGTTTTCATAGATTTGAAAAAGTTTCTTATTGTTGAGCTTAATCGGGTTTCTTCTTAATAAATCTTCAATTTTTATTTCTTTAAGGTTTTTGAAATCCGTATGATCCCAATCAACAATTTTCGGTAATTTGTAAATTTTTATTTTTAATTCTAACAATTCATTAATAGTGTCTTTTGAAGATTTTTTGAGTCTGGTTAAAGTTTGGTCACTAACAATTACAGAATTAGAATAGTAATTCGAATTTTTTATTTCTTCTATACTATAAATAGGTAAGTTGAAAATCCTGTTTCTTGTAGAATTATTGTCATTACTTATAAATCCTATAATATTGAATTGATTGAAATTTTGAGAAACCAAACCTTCAGCCATCGCTACATCAGTAACCGAAGTGCCCAATATATAGGCTTTCCTGATGCCTTTGCTGTTAGAGTGGTTAAGTATCTCATAAATTCTTTTTACGGTAATTCTAAAGAAAAATAATAGTGAATAAGCGATAAAACCATAAATCAAAATACCAGCATCATAAATTAATTTATGAGAGAAAAAATAAAAATCAATATGATTTATGATTAATACTGTTGCGACACAACATACGGTAACTTGTAGCTGTTTAATTGCATCTTTAAAGCTAGAGTACCTTACTAAACCATGGTAGGATCGAAAAATAAAAAAGAAAACACATTGTGTAAGCAATATAACTCCTGCTTCCCAAGTTATATTTAAAAATGATAAGCCACTGGGTGAAAGCGTAGAGACAAAAAAGAAGGCGGTATTTACGGCAAGAAAACATAAGAATAAATCTATAGTAAAAATCATCCATCTAGGGACATAATTTTTAACTGTTTTTTGCGCAAGTTTAAGGGTTGTTCTTTTTATTTGTAAGCTCTTTTTCAACACACTAAAGTTATAAAGGGATTAAATTTAAATTTTTAATCTTAATTAGAGTTTTTTTTAACTTTTTAATAATAGTTTGGTGTGGGAGTAGTTTAAAAATTTGTTGCAAATCTACATTTTTTTAAAAACAAAAGTTATATATATTTGCGCTTATGAAAAAAATTTTATTTTTAGTGTTGATTATTTCTTTAGGGAGTTGTGCTACTAAGGAGCAAGTGGTTTATTTTCAGGACAGTAACGATTTTTCTTCCGTAGGTATAGATTCTATATACCATCACCCGAAAATTCAAGTGAATGACATTTTAAAAATAGACTTAACCGCATTGGAGCCTGAAACTCTAATGCCTTTTATGTTTGAAAAAAACATATCAGCTACTGGAATGAATAGGCAAATTGAATTGTTAAAGTTGGAAGGGTATCTTGTAGATAAAAATGGAGACATAAATTATCCAGGCCTAGGAAAGGTAAATGTAAAAGGTAAAAGTACGCAAGAAGTACAAGAACTTCTTGAAAAGAGGCTCTCTAAGTTTATTAAAGATATTAGTGTCAAGGTGAGGTTGGTGAATTTTAAATTTACAGTAATGGGCGAAGTAAAAGCTCCAGGGACCTATACATTATCGGAAGAAACTATAACTTTGCCACAGGCATTGGCAATGGCCGGTGATTTAACCATACAGGGAGAGCGAAAAAATCTCCTCGTTTTTAGAAATGAAAATGGGGTTTTAACCACAAAACGAATTGATCTTACTCAAACAGATTGGATGAATACATCATATTATTTTTTAAAACAAAATGATATGGTCTATGTACAACCTAATAATCCTAGAATAAAATCAGCAGGATTTATAGGTAATGTAGGAAGTGTAATTTCCGTGGTATCAATTTTAATGAGTGCAGCAGTATTGATTTTTAGATAAGGAAAGGAAATGGAAGAGTATAATACCGGTAATTTGCAAACGCAACATGGCGAAGAAGAAAATTTAAAATATGTATTATATAAGTATCTGCGTTATTGGCCGTGGTTTTTAATTTCTGTTATAGTTTTTATATTATTAGCAGTGCTATATGTTAAATATGCTACTCCTATTTATCAAACTACTTCAGAGGTAAAAATATTAAAAGATGATGAAGGTGGGATCGATTTATCGGGCCTAAGTGATGCCTCTACCTTGTTTAATTACAATAAGGTAAATTTACAAAATGAAATACAAATTTTTAAATCAAGACGTCTCCATCGAGAAGTGATAAGAAAATTAAATTTAAAAACTTCTTATTATAAAATATCGGGTTTTGAAGAAGAATTGCTGTTTGGTAACGAGGTGCCTTTTCAGGTAGAGTGGTTTCATGTAGATTATGGCGAGCTGAAAGAGGGAATAGCCTATGAGCTTCGTTTTAAAAATGATTCGGTATTTACTTTGTACAACGAATACAAGGATTCTAGTTTTACCTATTCCCTTTACGATACCATCAATAAATTTGGCACTTCATTTCTGGTAAAACCAAAACTTTTGGCGCATCCTAATTTTACAGAAGAAGAAGCTACCTATAAAATAGTTTATCAAAGCGAAAATAGTTTACTGGATTTTCTCGCTAGAAGCTTGGAGATAGTAACTGTAGGTGATAAAAGTGATATTCTTAGTCTTAGTATTAATGGTTCCAATCGAAGTAAAAATGAGGCGATTGTCAATACCTTGATCGATGTGTTTAACCAAGATGGGATAGAGGATAATAGACTTGTATCTAAACGAACGAAAGAATTTGTGGAAGAGCGTTTAGAGTTGCTGGTTCAAGATTTAGATACGGTCGAATCGGGCTTGGTGGAGTTTAAAGAGAGAAATGATGTAGTTACAGTTGAATCTAGCGTGCAAGAGTTATTTAGTAAGGAAGCCAATTCTGAGGCTGAAAAATTTAAAATCGAAACTCAATTAGCACTCGCTAATGATTTTGAGAATCTATTAAAAAGTCAAACAGAGTATGATTTATTACCCGCAAATTTGGGGATTGAAAGCAAAACGATAAACGAATTGACCGCGAAGTATAACGAGTTGATTATCGAACGAAATCGACTACTTATGTCTTCTACAGAAGAAAATCCGGTAGTTTTAAAATTGAACGATCAATTAGAACAGCTTAAAAACAATATATTGGTCAGTTTAGATTCGTACCTCAACGGTTTGCAAACTTCTTATGCAAAGTTAGAAGGAAGGGAGAATCAATATTCTGGGGAGATCAATAGTTTGCCACAAAAAGAAAAAGAATTAAAAACCATTCTTCGGCAGCAGGGTATTAAAGAGCGTCTTTATTTATTTCTTTTGCAAAAAAGAGAAGAAGCTGCTCTTTCTTATGCGATAACTTCCCCTACCATAAAGATAGTCGATTATGCTTATACCAATACGCTTCCAGTGGCTCCTAAAAAGAATATAATTCTGCTAGCGGGCTTGGTAATAGGTGGGTTATTGCCTTTTGGAATTCTGTATTTAAAATTTCTTTTTAAAACCAGTGTGGCTAGTCGGGAAGACTTGGAAATTTATTTGCATAGGAGCATTCCTATTATAGGGGAAATTCCGTTGCTGGGTAATAATGCGTCCAAGATCATCACAAGAAGTGATCAATCCGTTTTGGCGGAGTCATTTAGGATAGTCCGCACCAATATTATATCTCAATTTAAAAGAAATGGAGCTGAACATGATAAAGTGATTTTTGTTACCTCCTCTATAAAAGGTGAAGGGAAAACTTTCACGGCACTTAATTTATCTAAAATATTCTCTTCTTTTTCCAAGAAGGTACTTTTGATAGGTTGTGACTTGAGAAACCCTCAAATTCATCAATATTTTGAAATTAATAAAAATATACCCGGTCTTTCAGATTATCTTAATAATGAATCTTCCGACTTTCGGAAGTACATACAACAATCCTCTTCAGATTTTGAAAATTTAGATATTCTGTATTCCGGAAGTGTGCCTCCTAATCCTGCAGAATTATTATTGCGCAATGAAAGGTTTTCAGACTTAATTAGCGAAGCGCGAAAGATCTATGATTATATAATTGTAGATACAGCACCTACGGTTTATGTTACCGATAGTCTTTTGATTGCGGAAAATGCAGATGTGACGGTGTATATGGTAAAACAGGATGTGACCGATAAAAGATTGATTGATCATATTAAAAATTTGAACAATAACAATAAGTTGAATAATATTTCAATTGTTTTGAATGGAGTTAAGAATAATGTTAATTATGGGTATGGTTATGGATATATTTCTGATGATGAGGTTGAAACTCCATTTTGGAAATTCTGGTAGTTAAAATAATGTTTTGCAAATTAAATTAGTAGAGTTGGATTTTTTTAAATTCAACTCTTTTTGTTTTTGTAAGTTAGCTTTAGTTTCATCTTGAATTAAAACAAGGTTAAGTTTTATCTTATCTTATCTGTTTGGGTTTTTAGTGTTTACAAATAATTTTATAAATCGATAAAATTACATTTTCCAACGAAGCAACTACCCAAAGATGATTTTTGCTTGCTAATCTAAGGTGGGCTTGTGGGAACGTGAGATATTTATCCGATGTCAGCCCTAGCTTTTACGTGAATAGACTGATTAGGGTTGGTAGGTAGGTGGTAGTCTTTGTCTTTGGGAAGATAGATTAAGTTTTCAATTGCGCTTAGCTGAATCCAATACAGTTGAATTGATCTAGTGTGATTAAGACTTGAATGTTGATGTATCGCTTTAAGGGTGCTCGTGCTTGTTATCTATATCCGCTTTTTTGGTTACCCATTCAATAGGGTTTCGGGAGATGTTTTATAGCTAAGTTAGTTAATAAGGTGGGGGGAGTAGGGTGTTGTTTTTTGTGTAAAGGGAGTCATGGTTTAAAACTAGTTTTCATATTTATATGAATTTGCTTAGGTGGCAAGTACTGTTCTTCTTTGCTGTAAGTTTTGTATTTCATTTGATCATGTATAAATCTCAGTTATCTTGCTTTTAAGCTAATTCGAGGGCTATTTAGGGGACTGAGTTGTGGTGAATAGTTGGGCGGCTGTTGTAAAACCAAAAAAATAGGCTGTCACAAAGACAGCCTATTTTTTATCTATTTATTTAATTCCTGTTGGGGAATATCAAGAAACTTTTATTTAAGTTTAAAGGTTACTCTTCTTACAATTTGTCGAGCATCAGAAGAAGATTTTTCTACAGAATCATCAACACCTGCACCTCTATAGCTAAGTCTAGACTCTTCTATTCCACTAGCTATTACAATATCGTAAACCTTCTTAGCTCTTCTTTCAGATAATTGTTTGTTATACTGGTCTCCTCCGATCGCGTCTGCATAACCAACCAATTCCGCAGAAGCATTTTGGTTTTCGTGCATATAGTTAACTAAGTAATTGATGGCTTCCAAAGAATAGGTTTCCGGTTGATCGCTATTGAATTTAAAATATACATTCACGTAGCCCTCATTAAGTAGTTTTTCGATGGTTCCGTTGCTTTCGCCACTAGTAGTGTTTGAATTGTTTTGATATCTTTTGTCTAGAGAAGATTCCAATTCATCTGGAATTCCATTCGCGTTTTTATCGATAGCTTCTCCTTTAGAATTTACCGCAACACCATTCGTGGTATTTGGTTCTCTATCTAGGTAGTTAGGGACCCCGTCTTGATCTTCGTCCATCATATCCCCTTCAATTTTAGCTACTTTTTCTTTGGTCGCTTCTAATTCTTCACGTAATAATGTAGTGTTAGATACATTAACCCAATCGGCATGTTTTTCTGCACCGCCTAAGTAAATGTTTAGTCCTACAGATGCATTCACTAGCATACCATTAAATCCGCGAGTAGAAGTTTTTCCGTTTCCATCCCATGTATAGTTTTGGCGTACGTTTCCCATCACACTTAAATCACCTACTAAAGCAAAATGATCGCCTAAACGTAGCTGTGGTGTTAATCCGGCAACTACCGTTCCCATATAGTCTTCTCCGTCGGCATAACGTACATTGTCACCAATATCTAAACGAGATACACCGGCTCCAGCATGTCCTAATAAGTTAAAAGTGTTGGTCCATTCTCTAAACCCTAATAAAGTTCCTAAATTAACTACCCCTTCAATACTGGTGCGGTAGTATTTAGATTCAAACTCACGAGAATTATCATCATTCTCCAGTTGGTTATAGCCTAAGTTTAATTTTAAACCAAATTTGTCGTTAATCATATAGCGCACCCCTAGGTCGGCATTCCATAATCCTGGTGTAGAGCTATAAAAACCACTGTTCATAGGTCTTGCAGGTTTATTTACTCCCCCCATCACATCAATCGACCAGTGGTTGTACTCTTTTGTGGTGTTTTCTTCTTGAGCAATAGCTGTAAAAGCTATAAATAAAGAAAATAATAATGTAAGTTTTTTCATGATATTAAATTATTTTATTTCAGTTTTCTGAATTTTTGGGTAAAGATAAAAATAGATTGTGCAATATGAAAAGAAAGCCTATAAATTATGATTTTATTAATATAACTAATAGTTTGTTTCTATCTGTTTGCTTCAGTAATTAGTGTTCTGTAAATAAAGAAGGATTAAAAGTAATTTGTTTATTGCTAAATGCTATTTGGGTTTACTTTTTTGAAATAATAATAATTACTCTTAAATTATATGGAGAAAAACCTAATTGTGTTTGGTGTTCTTGCTGAAGTTATATAGGATTAGTGTGCTTCCCTTGAAAACAGACTGTTTGAAAGTATTAAATATTGCTTGATTTTAGGCACAAATAATGAAAAATAATAAATATTTACTACATCAAATTGCGAAGATTTTAACCGCATTTTTATGATATCTAAAACTGTTACTCCTTCTTCTGAAAACGTTCCGTCATTTCTGTGAATTGACAGAGATAAATTTTCTTCAAGATAGAGATTGGAATTGTGAAATTATTTCTCTAAAGATATTTCTTTTGCGTTCATGGGTATTTTATATTGATTGTGAAAAAAAATAAATTATGGAGTTCGTTTTTTTTTTTTTTTTAATAAAGAGCTTCCTTTTCGAACAAATTCTATATTTGCAATAAACGAAACATTTAATGATACAAATTCCTAGCGTAGATACCGGAAAATTAAAAGACAAAACTATCTTAGTAACCGGTGGTGCCGGCTTTATTGGTTCTAATTTATGTGAATACCTAGTCGATAATCATGCTATCGTTCGTTGCTTAGATAATTTTGCGACTGGACATCGTAAAAACATTCAACACCTTTTAGAAAAAGAAAACTTCACATTAATAGAAGGAGATATTAGAGATTTAGCAACCTGTCAAAAGGCTTGTGGTGGAGTAAATTATATATTGCACGAAGCAGCCTTGGGGTCGGTGCCGCGTTCTATTGAAGATCCGCTCACTAGTAATGAAGTGAATGTGAACGGATTTTTAAATATGTTGGTGGCTGCACGCGATCAGGAAGTAAAGCGCTTTGTCTATGCAGCCAGCTCTTCCACCTATGGTGATTCTAAAACCTTACCAAAAGAGGAAGCCGTTATCGGGAAGCCATTGTCACCTTATGCTATTACCAAATATGTAAATGAATTATATGCTGATAATTTTAAACGTACCTATAATCTAGATACTATTGGTTTACGCTATTTTAATGTCTTTGGTAGAAAACAAGATCCCAATGGTGCTTATGCAGCGGTGATTCCTAAATTTGTGATGCAATTCATGAAATATGAAAGTCCAGTAATTAATGGTGACGGAACATATTCGCGAGATTTCACCTATATAGATAATGTGATTCAAATGAATATGTTAGCGATCACTACCGGAAACCAAGATGCTTTAAACGAAGTTTACAATACGGCCGTTGGGGATAGAACGATGATTAAAGCTATGGCAGAACAATTGCGGGATTTCTTAAGTGAATATGATGCTAAAATTGCTGAGGTAGAAATTAAGCACGGGCCTAATCGTCAAGGAGATATTCCACATTCCTTAGCTTCGATTGCAAAAGCACAGCAAAAAATGAATTACCAACCTACCCATACATTCGGAGAAGGCTTAAAAGAAGCGGTCAAATGGTATTGGGAGAATCTTTAATGTATTATGTTGGCCTAGTTAAAAGGAGTCAATTAACATAGTTTCATTAATCAGTTTCTTGTTAAAAAAAAAGACAACGTATAAAAACCTACTGAACTTCTATGTAAAAAATGTAAATTTGGAGCTTTAAAATAAAGAAGATGAATCCAAAAATTGCAGTTATAGGCCTCGGTTATGTAGGTCTTCCTTTAGCCCGACTTTTTGCCACTAAGTATCCCGTGGTGGGTTTCGATATAAACGTGAAGCGGGTGCAAAAGTTACAAGCCGGTCATGATAATACCTTAGAAGTAGAAGATGAGATTTTGCAATCGGTCTTGGTCAAAGAGAATCCGATAACCAATATCGTTTCGGGTATAGTGGAGAAAGGTTTATATTGTTCTTCTCGTCTAGAAGATATTCAACACTGTAATTATTATATTATTACTGTTCCTACACCGGTAGATAAAAATAATCGCCCAGTGCTGACGCCTTTGGTAAAGGCAAGTGAAACTGTAGGGAAAGTCTTAAAAAAAGGAGATGTGGTGGTTTATGAAAGTACTGTCTATCCCGGCGCTACAGAAGAAGAATGTGTGCCTGTGTTAGAGCGAACTTCAGGCTTAACATTTAATGAAGATTTTTATGTCGGTTATTCACCGGAGCGGATTAATCCGGGAGATAAAGAACATACGGTAGAAAAAATTTTAAAAGTAACTTCCGGTAGCACCCCGGAAATCGGTAAACAAGTGGATGAGCTTTATGCTTCTATCATTACGGCCGGAACACATTTAGCCCCGACGATTAAAGTAGCGGAAGCGGCAAAAGTTATTGAAAATTCACAGCGTGACATTAATATAGCTTTCGTAAATGAACTCGCCAAAATTTTCAATAAAATGGATATCGATACCTTGGCAGTATTGGAAGCAGCAGGGACTAAGTGGAATTTTCTCCCATTTAGACCGGGCTTGGTTGGGGGGCATTGTATTGGGGTGGATCCTTACTATTTAGCGCAGAAAGCACAGGAAATAGGCTATCATCCCGAGATCATCCTTGCTGGTCGGCGGATGAACGATTCTATGGGGCAATATATAGCCGGTGAAATCATTAAGCTGATGCTTAAAAACGATGTCAAGGTAAAAGGAAGTAAGATCTTGGTATTAGGGATTACGTTTAAAGAGAATTGCCCCGATGTTCGAAATACCAAAGTCATCGACGTAGTACGCAATCTCGAAGAATATGAAACTCAAGTAGATGTATATGACCCTTGGGCAAATCCTGAAGAGGTAAAACACGAGTATAACATCACCTCGTATAAGGAAATAGATCCGATAAATAATTATGAAGCCATTGTTTTAGCCGTGTCGCATCACCAATTCCTCAAGCTTGATTTAGAAAAGCTAAAAGGCCCAAAAGCGGTGGTATATGATGTAAAAAGCTTTTTGAAGCAAAAGATAGACGCCAAATTATAAGAATGGCTGAATTCAAAAAAGGAGTAAGCTGAAGCTTAAACTGAATCCGATAATTATCTATACTTTTAAAAGGATTAGGAATTTTTAAATTCGAAAATATGAGTGTGAATTTTTTAAAGCATCCAGCCCACATGGCGAAAGGAGTGTGTTTTTTAGTAATGAAAAATACACTTCGGAGATTACAAATACTTAAATAATACTAAAGCGAGGGTAAAGTAATATAGAAGTGAATGAGAAACTTCCTTACTTTGTACAAAGTATAAGTTGACAAAATTTCTTAGCTTGCGCCATATTTTAAATCGCTTAGAATTAAGCCTTAAAAAAGAATGCATATGCCTATGAAAAACATAGTTTGTATCGCTGAAGGTTATAGGGAAAGCACTATGGTAAATAAAAATTTTCGCCTAAAAGAGTTGAGAAAACCTCATTGCTTGTTAGTACATGGGAGACAAAGAGGGGTGGATCAAAAAGTCATGCCGGCCTTGGTAAATATTTATTCAACATGGCTGCCGAAGGAACATTTCATAAATATAAATGAAAAAGAAGGATTAAAAGCGACTGAATTCGATTTTCGGATGCGGGTGGCTAGTTTCCATGGCAAAATAAGGAACGTGTATCTGAAAGCATAAGAAATTGGGAACTAAGTTAGTTGAAAAAAAACGGCATATTGCAAAGACTATAACCTGGAGAATAGTTGGTACAATAGATACCATTTTGCTTTCTTGGCTTATTACCGGCGATCCCCTGATGGGCTTAAGTATAGGTGCGGTAGAAGTTATTACTAAAATGGTATTGTATTATGTTCATGAACGGGTATGGTTTAATGTAAATTTATCCAAAGAAGGAAAATTATTAGAAAGTCGTAAGCGTCATTTGGTCAAAACCCTAACATGGCGATTGGTAGGTACGCTGGACACGATGACTTTAGCTTGGCTTATAACAGGTAATCCTATTGCAGGTCTTCAAATAGGTTTAGCGGAGGTGTTTAGTAAAATGCTTTTATACTATTTGCACGAACGTGTTTGGTATAAATCTACCTATGGCTTAAGAACAGCGAATAAAAAAGGGTATGAGTGAGAATATTTTTAAGCAAGATTTTCAAGTTACGCAAAAAGAACGTGAAGGGCTTCATCAGCACCCGGGAAAATTAATATGGTTTACAGGTTTATCGGGATCCGGTAAATCAACCTTGGCCAATGCTTTAGAAAAATATTGGCACGATCAGGGTTTACATACGTATGTATTGGATGGGGATAACATCAGAAGAGGAGTCAATCGAGATTTAGATTTTACTCCCGAAGGTAGAGCAGAAAATTTACGGCGCATAGCTGAAATAGGAAAACTCTTCGTTGATGCAGGGATATTAACCATTGCTGCTTTTGTTTCTCCTTTGATTAAAGATCGGTCAAGCATAAAAGAAATAGTAGGCGCTGATCATTTTGTAGAAGTATATATAAAAGCAAGTGTAGAAACGTGTGAAAAAAGAGATGTAAAAGGGCTATATAAAAAAGCACGTTCTGGAGAAATATCAAATTTCACAGGTATATCTGCACCGTATGAAGAGCCAAAAAAAGCCGATATGGTGATTGATACGGAACGAATGAGTTTAGAAGAAGGATTAGAGAAGTTGGTGAATCAAATTGGTTATTGTTAAAATCATAAAATTCTCTTTTTTTAACTAAAAATATAGATAATCTAGATAATGCTATCATTATGAATAAATACTATTTAAGTTACCTTGATGAATTAGAATCGGAAGCGATCTATATTTTACGAGAGGTATATGCGCAATTTCAAAATCCGGTTATTTTATTTTCGGGAGGAAAGGACTCCATTCTGGTAACTCATTTGGCAAAAAAGGCATTTTATCCAGCTCGAATACCTTTTGCGTTAATGCATGTAGATACCGGACATAATTTTCCAGAAACCATTCAGTTTCGTGATGGTTTAATTGAAAACTTAGGAGCGCGGCTTATCGTGGGTTCGGTTCAAGAGTCGATCGATCAAGGACGCGTACAAGAAGAAAAAGGAAAAAACGCAACCCGTAATGCTTTGCAGATTACCACTTTATTAGATGCTATTGAGTCTAATAAAGTTGATTGTGCTATTGGGGGAGGTCGAAGGGATGAAGAAAAGGCGCGTGCTAAAGAACGTTTCTTCTCTCACCGCGATGATTTTGGGCAATGGGATCCTAAAAATCAACGTCCGGAATTATGGAACTTACTTAACGGAAAACATTTTGAGGGGGAGCATTTTAGAGCTTTTCCCATTAGTAATTGGACTGAAATGGATGTGTGGAATTATATAAAAAAGGAAAATATTCAAATCCCTTCCTTGTATTTTGCGCACGAACGGGAAGTGGTTTGGCGCAACGGCTCTTGGATTCCGAATTCCGAATACCTCCAATTAGAAGATCATGAAGAAATTCTAACAAAAAAAATCCGTTTTAGAACCCTAGGAGATATCACCATTACCGGAGGGATAGAAAGTGATGCCGATACTTTAGAAAAAATAGCTTTAGAAGTGTCAGCTATGCGACAAACAGAACGCGGTAACCGAAGTGATGATAAACGCTCTGAAACGGCTATGGAAGATCGAAAACGAGAAGGTTATTTCTAAATATATTCCTAAAGTTGAACTCAATTTTAAAGCTCATAGTTAATTTATAAAGAGATTACGATGGAAATAAATAAAAATCAATTATTACGATTTACAACAGCAGGAAGTGTAGATGATGGGAAGAGTACACTAATTGGACGTTTGTTATATGACTCAAAATCAATTTTTGAAGATCAATTAGAATCGGTGACGAATACCACCAAGAAAAAAGGCCAAGAAGGGGTAGATTTAGCCTTATTTACCGATGGCTTAAAAGATGAACGTGAGCAAGGAATAACAATTGACGTAGCCTATCGCTATTTTACTACGCCCAAGCGAAAATTTATTATTGCCGATACGCCAGGGCATATTCAATATACGCGGAATATGGTAACCGGGGCTTCAACCGCCAATGCAGCTATTATTTTAATAGATGCCCGAAATGGAGTGATCGAACAAACCAAGCGGCATACCTTTATCGCTTCTTTATTGCAGATTCCACATATTATTGTGTGTATCAATAAAATGGACTTAGTCGATTTTAAAGAGGAGGTTTATGAAGATATTATGAGTCAGTTTGAAGAATTTGCTTCTAAACTTTTAATTAAAGATGTACGGTTTATTCCTATAAGTGCCTTATTAGGCGATAATGTAGTTAACCGCTCTACTAATATGGATTGGTATCAGGGGGCTCCCTTATTGCACGAGTTGGAAACAATGCATATTAGTAGTGATATCAATAAGGTAGACGGGCGCTTTGCGGTACAAACTGTTCTTCGGCCGCAAAAAGAAGGATTTATCGATTACCGAGGTTATGCCGGACGAATTGCTAGCGGGATCTACCGGGTAGGCGATGAGGTAAGTGTATTGCCATCCGGTTTTACCTCGACCATTAAAAGTATTAATGCCGGAGAAGAAGAGGTTCAAGAAGCCTTTGCGCCAATGTCGGTAGCCATCACCTTAACGAATGATATTGATATAAGTCGAGGGGATATGTTGGTGAAAACCAATAACCAACCGGAAATTGAACAAGAATTTGATGTAATGCTTTGTTGGCTGAACAATGAAGCTGCCAAGCCACGTGCCAAGTACACATTAATGCATACTTCAAATGAACAAAAAGCTATCATTAAAAAAGTAGTCTATAAAATAGATATCAATACCTATGACCGTATTCGAGATGATGAGAATTTAGCAATGAATGATATTGCTCGTGTTACGGTGCGTGCTTCTCGTCGGTTAATGATAGATGCCTATCGCGAAAATCGAAATACAGGAAGTTTGATTCTCATTGATGAGCGCAGCAATGAAACCGTTGCTGCAGGAATGATTGTTTGATAATGAGGGGTAAAATAAATAGCGAGATAATTTTTAAAACTTCCGAATAATATACTGATCATTTTTGCAGCAATTTAGCTTAAAACGAAGTTACAGATTATAAAAGCTTAATAAGGATAGGTTTGTTTCGTGATCGGAAGTTTTTAGGTTTCAGTATAAAATGAAAAGGATGATTAAATAAACGTTTAAGTAAAAACACATCATAGAATAACAAAATAGTTTGATAACTAATCCATGAACAAGACTCCCTTCATATCATAACTGAAAAAGAATACAATTAACACCGCAGGAAGTATCCGGTTGTACTAGGCTATATATGAGAGTTGTAATTGTGTCAACAAGCTTGGAAGGCAGATTAGAGTGAGTGAAAATAAAAATAAAGCAAGGAAATAAAAGATACAACAGGTAATCACAGTTATTTTTTTTAATGTTCTTCTAAATATCTATGTATGGTTAAGTACGTTTCGCTCATACCATTAATTGAGTTAATTTTGTTTTTAGTCTAAGTATTCTAAGTAAAATCAATTGTTATAGTCAATAGGAGGTAGAGTTAAGAAAGGAACGGGGAAGCCAGTTAATAAACGGGAAATAATTAGGAATGATGTAAAAACATTCAAGAAACGAATAAAAGTATGAAAGAGAAGTATTTTGAATATTTAAAGAATATGATTTGTTAATGATTGAGAAGGGAGGGGCTAAGGTGTTGATATTAGCGGCTTTAATAGAGTTGTTATTTGCTCTAGGGCAGCAAAATTTAATTATAAGTATTTCAGGGTTTGGATTATATCTGATTGTTGCTTTTATTTTAAAACCTTATGAAAGTCTATTGGTGACTACTTTTCTTATACCCAATCAAAGATTGTTAACAATTGGAGGCGGGGGCATATCTATTATTAATATTATATTAATAATGATTTTTCTTAAAATTTTATTTACTCGTTTTAAAAATCCAATTCAACTTAAAATTGTGAGTATTATCATGATTTTTTATTGTCTACTAGTTTCAATAATTAATTTTGAATTAACTACCTTATTATTAGCATTAAAAATCGTGCTTCTTTTTTATATACTAAATTACTTTGTATCAAAATCAATTAATGAAGCAACAATTATAAAACCAATATTATTTTTTGTGTTGGGGGTAGTTTTTACGGGAATAATAGGTATATTTCTAGAAGGAGGTGTGGTTTTAGGGACTTCTGAAAGGTATTCTGGAGGCGATATAAATAATGCAAATATACTTTCATCTCAGTTTTCTTTTTCTATTGCATTATTATTAATACTAGGACTAACTAGTTTGGTGAAAAAGAAGTATATATATATAATAATGCTTTTTTTGTTTTTTTTCGGACTTTTAACACAATCTAGATCTTTTTTGTTATCAATTGTATTCATTTTACTAGGTTATTTATTAAGTCTATTTAAATTTAGATACCTAGCAAATGGAATTTTAATCTCAATATTCTTTTTCTTTTTTATAATAGCAAGTGATTACTATTTTCCAACACTTATAGAAAAATTGATAAATGCTCCCATCGATAGGGTCTTGAATCCAAAGGGAGGAGATGTTTCTAGTGGAAGAAGTGCTCTCTGGTTAAGTTATTTAAATGCTTTTTTGAAAGATCCTACTGCCTTGATGTTAGGTAAAGGAGCATACAATACACAAGAGCAATATGATTTAGATCAAGTTGCTCATAATTCAATTATAGAGACAGTGGCCGCTGTTGGTCTTATAGGTTTAATGTTGTTTTTGAATATGTTTTATGTGTTTTATAGTTTTTATAAAAAAAACATAGTAAGAATAAACAAAGTAAATTTTATAATATATCTTCCTCTTGTTATAATTTTTATAAATGGAATGACTCAACATTCATTTGTAAATATGGGTACTATCTGGCAATTTTGTGTATGGATTTTACTGTTTGTGTCAGTAGCAACTCTAAAAAAAGTTAAACTATGAGAATACTATGGATTACAGCAATGCCCATTAAGAACATTGCATCTAGTCAAAAATTAAAATCTTCGGGAGGTTGGATAGGTTCTATGATTCATTCTTTAAACAATAATAAAGAGGTTAATAAAATTCAAGTTTTATCTATTGGCAATTATAAAGCCTTCGAGCTTATAGAAAACAATATAGAATATATTCAAATAAAAGCAAAAGGAGGAGTTTTTAGTTATAATGCCAAGTTAAAAGAAAAGTTAGATCGCTATATTGATAAATTTCAGCCAGACATTATTGATGTTCAAGGAGTAGAATTTTTTATTGGTAATTTAGTAATTGACAATAAAAATAAGACAAAAATTGTTTTTACATTACAAGGATTGGTTTCTCAAATTTGGAGAAAATTTTTTAATGATATAGATGTATATAAAGTTATAAGGTTTAATACCTTTAGAGGGCTATTTTTAAATGATAGTTTAGTTAAACGACAAATGAAGTATAAAATTAGAGGAGAAAATGAGGAGTTTTTGTTAAAGAAAGGAAAGTATTTTTTAGGTAGAACAGGCTGGGATAAATTTCATTGTTTGGGGATTAATGAAAATGCATCTTACTTTTATTGTGGAAGAAATTTGAGAGAAGAATTCTATACCCAACAATGGGAAATTAAGAATGTTAATCGATATCAGTTATTTACAACACAGGCTCATTATCCAATAAAAGGATTACATATCCTATTAGAGGCTATTCATACTTTAAAAAAAGACTATCCTGAAATAAAGTTAATAGTCGCTGGGAAAAATTTTTTTAATAGTAAGTTTATACCAAAATTAAAGAGGACTGAATATGATATCTACCTTATCAGACTTATAGAGAAATATGATTTGAAAAGAAACATAGAGTTTACAGGTTGGCTTAATGCATCAGAATTAATAGATAGATTACAAAAAACACATGTTTTTGTATGTCCATCTACTATTGAAAACAGTCCTAATAGTTTAGCTGAAGCTCAAATTTTGGGATTACCTTGTGTTGCTTCCAATGTGGGAGGTATTCCTACTTATGTGGAAGACAACTATTCTGGTTTATTATATTCTAATAATGACTATGTAGAATTAAGTTGTCAAATTAATGAAATATTTCAAAATGATCAACTAGCTTTAAGAATATCAAATAATGCGAGACAAGCAGCGCAAATACGCCACGATAAAGAGAATAATGCTAAAGATTTATTTATGGCATATAAAAGTATATTAAATGAAAAATAAGACTAGCTTTTTCGTTTGCCCGGGAGCTTCAAAAGCAGGGACGAGTAGTTTGTATGATATTTTGAAATTTCATCCAGAATTGAATTTAACAAATATTAAAGAAACACGTTTTTTCGTAAATGAAGAACAACTAAAAAAAGGTAAAGAATTCTATTTAAACACATATTTTCATCAAAACGATAAACTTAAAGGAGAAATCTGTCCTCAGTATATGTCTTCTGATCGAATACCGGAAAGGATTTATAATATACTAGGTTCAGACACTAAAATTATTTTAATGCTCCGTAATCCTGTAGATCGTTTAATTTCCCATTTTTTAATGAAAACTCGTACTTTTGAAAATAAATCACTTCAAGAGGTACTAGATCAAACCCTGCATTATTATGAGGATTTTGATAATAATGATCGGGAGTACATTAATAAGCATCTTAAATATACGCTTTACGGAGAAGCTAAGAATGATAAAAATGATGCGCTAGGATATAGGTACAGCCGCTATATATATCCTGGCCTTTATGCGGATATTATAGAAGAATATTTTAAATACTTTTCACGAGAAAATATTAAAATTATTTTGTTCGAAGAATTTATTATTGATATCAACAAAGGTGTGAAGGACATTACTGACTTTCTTAATATTGATGATAAATTTGATTATAAACCAGATCAGAGAAGTAACAAAAGAAAGACATATAAAAATTCAATTTCAAAAAAAATTAGAAATTCGACTTTTCTTGTACCTGCGAAATATAAACGGAAAATAGCAAATCTAGTAGGAATTAATAAATATGAAAAATTCAAGAAAACATTAGAAACACCATTTGTCGATAGCAAAAAAATTGAAATCAGTGAGGAAGAAAGGGATAGGATTTATAAGTTCTATCTACCAAATATTATTCGTTTAGAAGAATTATTGAATATGAATTTAACTATATGGAAGAAATGAAGCAAAATATTGTTCCTAGTTTTATTTGTCCTGGAGCAGCCAAATCAGGTACTACAACGCTTTTTTCAATACTTGAAACTCATATGGGGATATACTTATATTCTGGAAAAGAAATTGGATACTTTGGAAAAGGTGACCGATATAGCAAAGGATATAATTGGTATAAGAAAAATTATTTCTCAGAGAACAAGTCTAATAAGGTCTCAGGAGATATCTCAACAAACTATATGACTTATTCAAAGTTAGCAGCCAAAAGAATTTATGAAACTTTAGGGCCTGAAGTTAAACTAATTTTTATATTGAGAAACCCTGCTAAAAGAGCGTTTTCTCACTATAAGATGAGGAAATTCAATAATTTAAGTGAAGAAGAAGATTTTAGCTCTTTAGTTTCAAAATTGGTTTTTGATAAAAAAGCTTTTTCAAAAGCTTATACAGATAAACTTTCAGCTAATTTTGGAGAATTAACAGAAAAAGAGCAGCAGGACTGGAAAATGTTAAACTATTTTTTTTTAGGGAATTATTCTGAAATATTAGGTGATTATTTAGAGTATTTTTCGCTCAATAACATGTTAATTGTCAAGTTTGAAGATTTCATTCAAAATCAACAAGACGTAATGAAAAAAGTATATGCCTTTATAGGGGTTGAAGAAAAGACTACCTCTAAGCTCAATTATGCAAATCCATCTGGTAAGATAAAATATGTTGTTCTGCATAAGTTTATGAAAAAAGCTTCCATGATTATTCGAATTTTAAGGGTCAATAAAATGATTTCAAATAGCAAAATTTTAACTCGTTTATTTTATAAGTATAAAAATTGGAATAGAGAAGTGAATAATGATCAGACTGAGACACTGAGTTTACAAGATGAACAAAGGCTTTATAGATATTATAAAGAAGACATTTTTGAACTCGAAAAAATAACAGGTCAAAAATTTACAGATTGGTTAAAGTTTAATTAATGAGTCTTATTAAACAGGGAGGATTAATTACTAGTTCGCGTATTCTTCAATACTTTTTATCTTTTATTTTTACATTTTTGGTAGCAAAGTTTTATGGTGCCGAAAAGTTGGGAAATTATGTTTTTTTATATTCTTTAGTTTCACTTTTTACACCATTAGTAACTTTAGGAGGAAAACAGGGCTTAATGTATTATCTACCAATTTGGGGTAGTAAGAATGAATTGAAGTCAAGAATGTCCAACTTAATTACAACATCCTTATTAGGTACTGTTGTCTTGGGATTTCTTATTTGGCTCATATTTGTTTTATTTGATAATAAAATTCTACTGTTTTTCGAAAATAACCTTAACAATCTGCCTGTTTTTTGGTGGTTCAGTAGTATTATAATCTTTGAAGGTCTTAACCAACTATTTTCATCAATTTTTAGAGGATTAAAAGATTTTGGGTACTTTTCAATAGGGCTTTTTATCACGACTCTCTTTAGGATAATATTAGTACTAACACTATATTTTTTTTCCTTTAATTCTAATGTCATTATCATCGCTTATTTTGGAGGGGCTATACTCACTACATTGTTTTATGTAGTGGTTGCATTTAAAATTAAAGCCTTTACAGGTGCAAATCTTAAAACATTTAAATACTATTTTTTAATGGTTAGAAGCTTTTACCCCGTAGTTCTGACAGGATTTATTTTGGTTTTTCAAGACAAATTTGCCCCTTTATTCATAAAATACTTTTTAAATTCAACAGATTTGGGTGTTTATTCTGTTGCTATAAAAATCGCTTCTTTTTCTTCATTTTTCTTAATTAGTCTGAATATGCTGATTTCACCTTTAATATCAGAATTATTTGGAAAAAATAAATTGAATGAAATAGAAAACATCTATCGATTATCCACAAGGTTTTTAGCTTTAGGGAATTATGTATTTATTTTAGTAGTTATTACTTTTGGGCAAATGATATTAACTTTTTTTGGGAAAGAATTTAAAATAGTATATGGTATTTTACTAATTATGTGTTTAGGACAACTTGTTAATGCAATTACAGGCTCAAGTTCTCAAATAATAACGATGATGGGAAGACCAAAGGCTTTAACAGCTTTTAGCGTAATTGCATTACTCTTTAGTATTGCGACTATGTTTTTTCTTACACCTTATTTTGGTCTTTATGGAGTTGCTGTCGGGACGGCTTTGTCATTAATGGTATATAACTTTTTAAGTGCATGGTATATATCAAAGAAATTTAATATAAGAGCTTTTTCAAATAAGACTTTTGTATATTTTTCAACTCAATTTGCCATATTAGCTATTTTATTTCTATACAAAGAATATACAGGAGAAGCTAGTATAGTGATGAAGTCTTCTCTTTTGATAATTGGTCTAGTAAGTTTGGTGTTGCTCCATTTTAAAGTGTTTTGGAGAGAGGATTTGAAGTTTATAGAACGAATCAAAAAGTAAGAAATATGAAACTAGTATATATTATAGCTCAGGGGCATACAGGATCCACATTGATGGATTGTATTTTAGGTACACATCCCGAATTCATATCAAATGGAGAGCTAATGTATTTGAATTGGCAATTAGAGAGAACAAAAGATCAAAAGAAAACAAAAGTAGAAACACAAACACTTTGTACTTGTAAAAAAGATTTCAGGAGTTGTGATTATTGGTCAAAGGTTTTTGATGAAGTAAAAGATAAATCAAATAAAAATATAGCTGAAGAACCAACTTCCTTTGATACTGCTTATTTTGGTGAATTTTCCTTTAAAGAAAGAGGGGGATTTAAAATAAGTAAAGAAAATAAGAATAATGAAAAGAAAGTTTATAAAGGTTTAATGCGTGGTAAGTCCCTAGAAGATATGTTGAAAATTGAGCCTAAAATTATAGATTGGCTTAAAAATAACTGGTTGTTGTATGAATCTATGTCTAAAGTTGCTGATAAATCTGTTGTCATTGACTCCTCTAAAAGTTTTCTAAGGATGTTACTGTTACAAAAATACAGACCGAAAGATGTTATGGTCATATTTATTAATAGAAATTCACGTGGATTAACCTCCTCGATGAAGCGTCGTTTAAAAAAAATGGGGCGCTCAGAGATATTAGCTTTGCCTTATGTGATTTTTACTAAACTGAAATATAGATTTAAAATTAGGGCTATCAAAAAGAATATTAAAGATCTTACTTACCTAGAGGTAGATTACGATTATTTTGTAAGTAAACCATCTGATTTTTTAGGAAAAGTTGTACAAAAACTAGAGTTGAAGAATGAATACAAAAAACAAGTTAATGAAAGTTTTTATATAGATCCTTCTCAGCAGCATTTAGTAGCTGGAAATCCAATGAGATACAAAGGACGTCAAAAAGTGAAATATGATAATAGATGGAAAAAGTCTTTAAATAAGATTGAACTACTTGCACTTAATCTTTTTTTTGGTGAAAAGTAGTCTAGTTAAATAAGAATAATTATTAAAAATAATGAAAATCAATAATAAAACTCTCCTCATCACAGGTGGTACAGGCTCTTTTGGAAACGCAGTTTTAAAACGTTTCTTAAAGACAGATCACTTTTCAGAAATCCGTATTTTTTCGCGGGATGAAAAAAAACAAGACGATATGCGTAAAGCTTTAAGCAACGATAAGCTTCGGTTTTATATTGGAGATGTGCGCAATTATGATAGTATAGAGCGGGCGATGCGTGGAGTTGATTATGTTTTTCATGCGGCAGCTTTAAAGCAAGTGCCTTCATGTGAGTTTTTTCCTTTGGAAGCCACACGAACCAATGTGCTGGGGACACAAAATGTCATTGATGCCGCTGCATTTAATAAGGTGAAAAAAGTAATTTGTTTAAGCACCGATAAAGCTGCATACCCAATCAATGCAATGGGGATCTCCAAAGCCTTGATGGAAAAAGTAGCAGTGGCTGCTTCAAGAAATTTAAAAGAAACTACAGTTTGCTTAACCCGCTACGGAAATGTGATGGCTTCACGCGGTTCGGTGATACCATTGTTTCTTCAGCAAATTCAAGAAGGAAAAGAAATTACGATTACCGACCCTAAGATGACCCGTTTTCTAATGTCTTTAGATGATGCAGTAGAATTGGTACTCTTTGCTTTTGAACATGGAAATCCGGGTGATTTATTTGTAAATAAAGCACCGGCAGGTACGATTGGTGATTTGGCACAAGCCTTAAAGGAATTATGCAGAGCCGATAACGCCACGAAAATAATAGGCACTCGTCATGGTGAAAAGCTTTACGAAACCCTTTGTACCCGTGAAGAAATGATTAAAGCAGAAGACATGGGCGATTTTTACAGAATACCGGCTGACAATCGAGATTTAAATTATGACCAGTATTTTTCGGAAGGAGAAGAAGCGATTTCTGCTATTGAAGATTATAATTCACATAATACTGAACAGCAAGATGTAGAGGGAATGAAAAAGCTCCTTAAAAGTTTACCTATTGTTCAAGAAATCATGAAATAAATAGGTAACGTATTAAAAAATTAAATCGCAATTCTATTATGAAAATACTCATCACAGGTTCAAATGGTTTTATTGGAAAAAACCTCTCAGCAGAACTTTATAACATAAAAGAAGGAAAAGTAAAGTATAAAGACTTACCGTCGGCAATAAGTATTTTGAAGTTTGATAGAAATACCGATCCTGAACTATTAGATGTTTACTGCAAAGAAGCAGACTTTGTGTTTCATTTAGCCGGGGTTAACAGACCCAAGGAGCAAAGTGAATTTATGGAAGGGAATTATGGGTTCACGAGTAAACTACTTTCACTACTAAAAAAATATCATAACACGTGCCCGATAATGATTTCTTCCTCCATTCAAGCTGAGCTTGAAAACCCGTATGGTAAATCAAAAAAAGCAGGGGAAGAATTGCTCATCAATTACAGTAAAGAAACCGGGGCTAAGGTATTGATCTATCGGTTTCCCAATGTATTTGGTAAATGGTGTAAACCCAACTATAACAGTGCAGTGGCTACTTTTTGTCACAACATCGCCCATGGGTTTCCTATTCAAGTGAATGACCCTAATGTGGTCATGAGCCTCGTGTACATTGATGATGTGGTAAAGGAACTTATCAGTGCGCTGATTGGCGAGGAAAATCAGCATGGCGATTACAGCAAAGTAGCGGTTGCGCACACTATTAAATTAGGGAAAATCGTGGCATTAATTGAATCATTCAAAGAAAGTCGTTCAACCTTGCAGGTTCCCAATTTATCAGAAGCATTTACAAAAAAACTATATTCAACTTATCTAAGTTATTTACCGGAAGATCAATTTTCATATCCCTTAAAAATGAATGTAGATGATAGAGGTTCGTTTACAGAATTTTTAAAATCGCCCGACCGTGGACAAATATCTGTAAATATTTCAAAACCGGGCATCACTAAAGGGAATCATTGGCACCATACGAAAAATGAAAAATTTTTAGTGGTATCGGGAAAAGGAGCTATTCGTTTTAGACGTGTAGATGAACCTTCAGAAGTCATTGAATATATAGTTTCGGGAGATAAATTGGAAGTCCTTGATATTCCCGTTGGCTATACGCATAACATCGAAAATCTGGGAGATACTGACATGGTAACCGTGATGTGGGTCAATGAAATTTTCGATATGAAACGACCGGATACTTATTTTGAAGAGGTATAGCTAAAGCAAAGATACACATGCAACCAAAACTAATCAACGGAGGAAAACATAAAGACGAGCGAGGTGAAATTCAATTTAATAACGATTTCGATACAACCCAAGTCAAACGCATATACACCATTGAAAATGTAGATACATCTTTTGTAAGAGCCTGGCAAGGTCATAGCATTGAAACAAGATGGTTTTCTGCCTTGGAAGGACGATTTCAAATAAAGCTGATTCTAATTGACAATTGGGAAGAGCCCAATCCCAATTCAAAAGTGCTTAGCTTTGAGTTAACTGATGAGGGACTCCATATATTGTATGTGCCTCCAGGGTATATAAGCAGTATTCAGGCTTTGGATGAAGGAGCCAAACTTTTAGCTATGTCAGATTATCAATTGGGAGAAGTGAATGACGAATATAGATTCGACAAAGATTATTTTACAAGTTAATAACTAACAACTCATGAAAAAATTAAAAGTAATGACGGTGGTGGGAACACGGCCTGAAATTATACGCTTATCCCGAGTATTGGCAGCTTTGGATCGATCTGAAGCGATAGAACATATCTTAGTCCATACCGGGCAAAACTATGATTATGAATTAAACGAAGTCTTTTTTGAGGATTTAGGGATAAGAAAACCCGATTATTTCTTGGAAGCCGCGGGTAAAACTGCAACAGAAACGGTGGGAAATATCTTGATAAAAGTAGACCCTTTACTGGAAGAAGTGAAGCCGGAAGCTTTTTTGGTGCTAGGGGATACTAACTCTTGCCTATGTGCGATACCTGCTAAAAAAAGACATATCCCAATCTTTCATATGGAAGCTGGGAATCGCTGTTTTGACCAACGCGTACCCGAAGAGACCAATAGGAAAATTGTAGATCATGTAAGTGATATTAACTTAACATATAGCAGCATTGCAAGAGAATATTTGTTACGAGAAGGCTTACCGGCCGATCGTATTATAAAGACCGGTTCTCCCATGTATGAAGTTTTACAACATTACTTACCAGAGATTAAACAATCGACTGTTCTTGAAAAGTTAGCCTTGCAACAACGAGAATATTTTGTGGTATCGGCACATCGGGAAGAAAATATCAATTCCGATAAAAACTTTAACGGGTTAATTGAAAGTTTAAATGCAATTGCAGAAAAATATCAATACCCAATCATTGTGTCTACGCACCCTAGAACAAGAAATATGATTGAACAAAAAAAGGTGAAGGTACATTCATTAGTAAAGTTTTTAAAACCTTTAGGTTTTCATGATTATAATGCTCTACAAATAAATGCCTTTGCTGTATTATCAGATAGTGGTACCATTTCTGAAGAATCTTCCATACTCAACTTCAGAGCCTTAAATATCAGGGAAGCGCATGAACGTCCCGAGGCAATGGAAGAAGCTTCCGTAATGATGGTAGGCTTGCAACCGGATCGTGTTTTACAAGCATTAGTACAAGTACAGGGTCAAGAAGTTAAGGCAGAAAGAAACTTTAGAGAAGTATCGGATTACAGCATGCCGAATGTTTCAGAAAAAGTTGTCCGCATTATATTGGGATATACTGATTATATCAATAGAGTAGTTTGGAGTAAATATTAGGGGATGAGTAAAGGAACAATAATCTATATTGGAGGTTTTGAATTACCAGATAAAAATGCAGCTGCACAAAGAGTTGTAGGGAACGCAAAGCTTCTTCGAGACATAGGTTATAATGTAATATTAGTGGGAGTTTATAAAGAATTAGAATCAAAATATGTTGAAAATAGTTTTTATGGATTTAAATGCTATAGCATTCAATACCCACAATCAAAAATAAACTGGTTAAAGTATATAACAGAATATGAATTTTACAAAGACATAACAGAAAAGTATCACAATATTTATTCTTTTATTTTTTACAATTTACCTGCTTTTTCAATGGGAAGGTTGATAAGTTATGCAAATAAAAATAATATTAAAACTTTTTCAGATTGTACAGAGTGGTATGAAGTAACAAAAAAGGTAAACTTTAAAAACATAATAAAAAGGATAGATGTCAAGCTTAGGATGGAATATTATAATAAGAAGGTAACAGGAGTAATATCAATAAGCAGATATCTACATAATTATTACCTAAATAATAATGTTAGCACATTATTACTACCACCTCTAGTAGATATCGAAGATAATAAATGGATATTAGAAGGGGCAAAGCATAAAGCTTCAAATACAATAAAATTTGTTTATGCAGGTTCACCTTTTTTAATTACGAAAGGTGAAGCTGTAGCCTCTGCCAAAGATAGGGTTGATTTAATTATTGATAGTTTATATCAGTTTCATATATCTGGAAAATCTTTTTTATTTAATATTATAGGAATTACCAAAGAAAACTTTCTAACTGCATATCCCTCATTTTCAAATAAAGTCAATCAGATGAAGGGCGTATTGATATTTAAAGGTAGAATATCACATAGAGAAGCAATTTCAATGTTGAAAAAATCTCATTATTCTATTTTCTTCAGAGATGACACTTTAACGACAAAAGCAGGCTTTCCTACTAAGTTAACAGAAGCTATTTCTGCAGCTACCGCTGTTATTACGAATCGCAGCTCAAATATAGATGAGTATATAGAAAATGGTAAAAACGGTTTTCTTATAAATAGTATTAATGCGGATGATATTACTAAAATTTTGGATGAAGTTTTTAAATTAGATACAAAAGAACAAACTAATATTGAATTTTATACTGAGAAGAACAAAAGTATTTTTGATTATAGAACGTATATAGGTAAAGTTAAAGGTTTTATAGAGCAATGACTAAACCAAAACTCCTTCGAATAACCACCGTTCCACTTTCCTTAGAAAAACTCTTAGAGGGTCAGTTAGGCTTTATGCAAAATTATTTTGAGGTTACGGCGATTTCTTCTGATACGGATAGGTTAAAAAAATATGGAAAACAAAATGATTTAAATGTTTTTCCAGTAGAAATGACGCGCCAGATAACCCCAATTTCTGATACAAAGGCTTTACTTAAACTTTATAAATACCTAAAAAAAGAAAAACCCACTATCGTACATACGCATACCCCAAAAGCAGGAATCGTGGGGATGTTAGCGGCCAAATTGGCGAAGGTGCCTATACGTTTACATACCGTTGCGGGTTTACCCTTAATGGAAGCTACCGGTAAAAAGAGAAAACTTTTAGACATGGTAGAAAAAATGACTTATAGTTGTGCTACAAAAGTATATCCCAATAGTAAAGGTTTGTATGATTTTATTAAAAAGGAAAAGCTTACCAAGCCTGAGAAGTTAAAAATCATAGGAAAAGGAAGTTCTAACGGAATAGATACAACTCACTTTAATCCGCAACTATACAATCAAAATACCAAAAAGAAATTAAGAAATGAATTAAGCATACATTCAGATGACTTTGTATTCATTTTTGTAGGACGTTTGGTCGGAGATAAAGGCATTAATGAATTAGTACAAGCCTTCAAAAATTTAAAATCAAAATTCAAAAATTTAAAATTACTACTTGTTGGGCCATTTGAGAGCGCGCTAGATCCGTTAAAGCATCCAACTTTAAAAGAAATAGAAGAAAACTCGAATATCATTTCGGTCGGTTTTCAGCAAGATGTACGTCCTTACTTTTCGATAAGTAATGCCTTAGCTTTTCCAAGTTATCGCGAAGGTTTTCCTAATGTAGTGATGCAAGCAGGAGCTATGGGCTTGCCGAGTATTGTAACAGATATTAACGGCTGTAATGAAATCATTAAAGATGGTGAAAATGGACTTATCATACCTCCTAAAGAGGTTGTAGCACTTCAAAAAGCAATGGAACGTTTAATAATTAATAATGATTTATACAATCATCTTCAACAAACATCAAGAGAAATGATTGTTAATCGCTATCAGCGGGAAGAAGTTTGGCAAGCTTTATTAGAAGAGTATCAAATTTTACTTCAAGAAAAGGGCATTTCCTCTTTAGAAAACTAAACTTTTTATTACCACAAAATCTTTTACTTTTGTTATCATGTATAAAACCTATATAAAACCCATAGGAGATTTTGTAGCTGCATTTATAGGTTTACTTTTGCTAAGCCCCATTTTTATTATAGTGTGGCTAGGTCTAAGTATTGCTAATAACGGCAAACCCTTTTTTTTTCAACGTCGTCCGGGTAAAGATGAACGTATATTTAGCATCATCAAATTTAAAACGATGAACGATAAAAAAGATGAGCATGGAAATTTACTGCCGGATGCCAAACGTTTAACCCGTATAGGGAAATTTGTACGTAAAACCTCCCTCGATGAAATTCCGCAACTAATTAATGTGGTAAAAGGCGATATGAGTTTAATTGGTCCCAGACCCTTACTTCCGGAATATCTTCCGCTATATAGTGAAGAACAAAAAAAGAGGCACTTTGTGCGACCCGGGATAACGGGTTGGGCACAAGTCAATGGACGAAATGCAATTTCGTGGCCAAAGAAATTTGAGTATGATGTATGGTATGTGGAAAATATTAGTTTTTTGCTGGATATAAGAATACTTTTTAAAACAGTAAAAAAAGTGTTTATTTCAGAAGGAATTAATTCCGAGGGACAGGTCACTACAACTTATTTTACAGGAAACAATAATGATTAAGGAAAAATTACAGCGTGCTATAAGGCGTTCTGAAAAAGCTTATAAAGCATACCAAGAACAGCAATTCTATTTTCAAGCTTTGCGGATATATAGAGCAAATAGAAAGCTATATGGCTTATTAGAAGATTATTTGTTGGTATGTGAAGAAAGGGAGCAAGATGAGGTCTGTGAATATTTATTTCATTTAGAAGATTGGATGAATCAGTTTAAGGAGCATGAGGAAAAGAATAAAAATTATACTACTTCCTTTATTTTTAAACGTTGGGAAGGAGCGGTAGCATTTCCTAAACAATTTGTAGAAAAGTTAAAAAAGTAAGATATGAAATATGCATTTGCAGGAGATAGACAGGTCAGCTGTAATATTTTAAAATTTTTAATTGAAAGGGGGTATAAGCCTTCAGCTTTATTAGTAAGTAGTGGGGAAAATGAAAGTCATTCGGAAACCTTAATGCAAATCTCCGATTTATCTGAAAATTATATTTTTAAAGGGAATGACTTTAAGGTGAAAGCAAATATTGAAAAACTAAAACACTTAAACTTAGATTATATAATTGGTATTCATTTTCCTTATATAATTCCTTCAGAAGTACTTGCAATTCCATCCATTGGCTTTTTAAATTTACACCCTGCTTTTTTACCCTATAATAAAGGCTGGCATACTCCAAGCTGGGCAATAATTGAAGGAAAACCATATGGGGCAACTTTACATTTTATGTCGGAAGCGCTAGACGAAGGCGATATTATACACCAAAAAGAAATAAAAGTTGCTCAAAATGATACGGCTAATTCACTCTATCAAAAAGTTTTGAAGTTGGAAGAAGAAGTGTTTATTGAAGCTTTTGATGACTTAAAAAGTTTAGATCCCAATAGATCAAAACAAGTTGAAAAAGGTTCTTCACATATAAAAAGAGATTTAGAGAAAATAAGGAAGATAGATTTAGAGGAAAAATTAACTGCTAAAGAATTACTTGATAAATTAAGAGCGTTAACCACTAATGATCATAATGAATTGTCATATTTTGAAAGTGAAGGAAAAAAAATAGGGGTGAAAATTATGTTTGAAGAGTTGGAATCATAATAGGTTACACCCCAATTTTAAAATTTATAATCTAAACTCCCGGTAAATCCCCAGGTCCTTTTGTTGGTAGTTCTGAGCTTCCCATTAAAAATTTATCTACTTCATAAGCTGCTTCTCGACCTTCAGAAATTGCCCATACAATTAAAGATTGTCCTCGGCGCATATCACCGGCCGCAAAAAATTTCTTTCTATTGGTTTGATAATTTTTTTCAGCTTCAAAATTGGTACGTTCATTAGTCTTGATACCTAATTGCTCAGCCAAAGTTTTTTCAGGACCTGTAAAACCTAATGCTAATAAAGCTAAATCACAAGGCCATTCTTTTTCTGATCCTTCAATTTCTTTTAATTGCGGACGATTATTTTCATTTTTAATCCATTCAACCGCTACCGTTTTTAAGGCTTTTAGATTACCTTCTTCGTCTTTTATAAACGCTTTGGTAAGAATACTCCAATTCCTTTCAACGCCTTCTTCGTGAGAAGAACTTGTTTTTAACGTGAACGGCCAATAAGGCCAAGGATGTTCTTTGGTTCTATTTTCTGCCGGCATCGGCATAATTTCAAAATTGGTCACCGATTTTGCTCCATGCCTGTTGGAAGTTCCTACACAGTCAGAACCAGTATCACCACCTCCAATGACTATCACATGTTTGTCTTTTGCAGATAGTTCCTCTTTTGGTTTGGCTAAACCATCAACCACACGATTGTTATGGGCCAAAAATTCCATGGCTTGTACAACACCTTTTGCATCGGCTCCGTCAATAGGAAGCGGCCGACGTTGCGTAGCGCCACCACATAAAACTACTGCATCAAATTCTTCTAGTTGCTTTGCTTCATAATTTTTTCCAACATGAATGCCTGTTTTAAACGTAATACCTTCCGCTTCCATTTGTTCTATACGGCGGTCAATTACGTGTTTTTCCATTTTAAAATCAGGGATTCCATAGCGTAACAGTCCACCTAATTTTTCATCGCGTTCAAAAACGGTAAGCGTATGTCCCGCTCTTCGTAATTGTTGGGCAGCAGCTAATCCTGCCGGACCCGAACCTACAACAGCTACACGTTTGCCGGTCTCCATCTGTGGAGGTTCCGGCTTTATCCAGCCTTCTTCAAAACCTTTTTCAGCAATATATTTTTCAATTAATTCGATAGCAACAGGAGGCTCAATAATTCCTAACACACAAGCCGATTCGCAAGGTGCGGGGCATAGCCTTCCGGTGAACTCAGGGAAATTATTGGTGGAATGTAAAATTTGAACCGCTTTTTTCCATTCATTTTGATAAACCGCATCATTAAAATCAGGGATCAGGTTTCCTAATGGGCAACCACTGTGGCAAAATGGAATTCCGCAGTCCATACAGCGAGCACCTTGGGTGTTGAGTTCTTTTTCGCTTAAAGGTTTTGCAAATTCTTTATAATTTTTAATCCTTTCGTTAGGATCAATGGTCTCTTCCGTCTTTCTATCGTGTTCAATAAATCCTCTTAACTCTCCCATTATGCCGTTTTTAATTCTTTGTTGTTATTCTTTTTCTCTTCTTCAATTTTTTGCAATGCCTTTTTAAATTCGGTTGGCATTACTTTGATAAACTGTTTGGAAGCTGCTTCCCAGTTTTCCAATATTTCTTTAGCGACATTACTTTGGGTGAATTTGTAATGATTGCTAATAAGTTGTTTTAGTTCATTTTTATTTTCTTCGGAAGGATCTTCCAATTCGATCATTTCCATATTGAAATGATGATGATCCAATTCATTTTTCGGATTATAGATATAAGCAATACCGCCACTCATTCCTGCAGCAAAATTTCTTCCGATTTTTCCGAGAATGACGGCAATACCGCCGGTCATATATTCACACCCATGATCGCCAATGCCTTCGATAACGGCTTTAGCTCCAGAATTTCTCACACAAAAACGCTCTCCGCCAATACCATTAATGTAGGCTTCACCGTTAATGGCGCCGTATAAAGCGACATTACCGATAATGATATTTTCATTAGATTTGAAGGTGGCTGAAGCAGGTTTTCGTACACTCAATTTGGCGCCGGAAAGTCCTTTGCCAAAGTAATCATTCGTGTTTCCAATCACATTTAAGTTAAGTCCTTTAGTGGCGAAAGCACCAAAACTTTGTCCTGCCGAACCGGTGAAATTAATAGTTAACGTATTTTCTGGTAAACCGGCTTCCCCGTGAATCTTAGAAATCTCATTACTTAAAATAGCTCCTGTGGTTCGGTTCATATTGTGAATAGGAAAATCTAAAGTCATTTTTTCTTTACGATAAATCGCCGGATGTGCTTTACTGAGAATTTCAAAATCTAAAACTTTTTCTAGCTGATGATCTTGCTTTTGAGTGCGATAAAGAGGCATATCTTCCGGGATGTCGGGCTTGTAAAGAATGTTGGATAAATCAATACCTTGTGCTTTGTAGTGTTTGATGGCTCGGTTCATGTCTAATTTTTGACTTTGTCCTACCATTTCATTCAAGGTGCGATATCCAAAATCTGCCATAATCTGGCGGAGTTCCTGAGCCACGAAATACATATAATTAATCACATCTTCCGGTGTTCCTTTAAAGTTTTTACGCAATTCAGGATCTTGCGTAGCAATCCCAACCGGACACGTATTTAAGTGGCAAGCTCGCATCATAATACAACCGGAAGCCACTAATGGAGCGGTGGAAAAACCAAATTCTTCAGCTCCTAATAGAGCCGCAATCGCTACGTCACGACCGGTTTTTAATTGTCCGTCACATTCAACGGTAATTCTGTTTCTAAGGTTATTGAGCAATAAGGTTTGTTGTGCTTCGGCAATTCCCAATTCCCATGGCAATCCTGCGTGGCGTAATGAGGTGAGTGGAGAAGCTCCTGTGCCACCGTCATAGCCTGAAATAAGCACCACATCGGCTTTTGCTTTCGCTACTCCGGCTGCAATGGTACCCACACCAACTTTAGAGACTAATTTTACGTTAATTCTAGCTTCACGATTTGCATTTTTTAAGTCGAAAATTAACTGTGCTAAATCTTCAATAGAGTAAATATCGTGATGTGGAGGTGGAGAAATCAATCCAACATAAGGAGTCGAATTTCTAGTTTTGGCAATATCTGGATTTACTTTGGCGCCGGGTAACTGTCCGCCTTCTCCGGGTTTTGCCCCTTGAGCCATTTTAATCTGAATTTCTTGCGCATTACTCAAATAATTAATAGAGACCCCAAATCTACCGGAAGCAACTTGTTTTATAGCGCTATTTCGCCAGTTCCCATTTAAGTCTTTATGAAAACGATCGGCATCTTCACCTCCTTCTCCTGAATTACTTTTCCCTTTCAGGCGGTTCATCGCAATCGCTAAATTTTCGTGTGCTTCTTTACTAATAGAACCAAAAGACATGGCACCGGTTTTAAAACGCTTTACGATCTCGGTCCACGGTTCTACTTCTTCTATCGGGATCGGGTTGAGATCACGGAATTTAAACAATCCGCGAAGGGTCATTAAGCGTTCATTCTGTTCGTTGATGAGCTTGGAATATTCGCTGTAGCTCTTCGGATTATTTTGTTTAACCGCTTGTTGCAATTTTGCCACACTTGCCGGATTAAACATATGGCGTTCACCGTTTCTACGCCAACGATAATCACCTCCAATATCTAAATCTAGACCAACATCGGTAGGTTGAGGGTAAAATGCTTTGTGATAGCGTTTCTGGATTTCTTTTTCAATTTCATAGAGACCAATTCCTTCGATTCGGGTAGGTGTATTGCAGAAATATTTATCGACGAATTTTTTATTAAGCCCGAGAATTTCGAAAATCTGAGAACCACGATAAGAAAGGAGGGTAGAAATTCCGATTTTATTCATAATTTTTACAATTCCTTTTCCGATGGCTTTGTTGTAATTTTGAACAGCTACTTCCGGTTCTTCTTCAATTTCATCTTCTTTGGCAAGATTAAATATAATTTCATTCACCATGTAAGGGTTAATGGCACTCGCGCCATAACCAAATAATAAAGCAAAATGATGAGGTTCCCGTGGTTCGGCAGATTCAATCACAATTCCAAAGGAAGAGCGGCGGTCGTGGTCTTTTACACGATGATGCACAAATGAACAGGCTAATAGTGAAGGAATGGGAGCCAATTTATCGTTGATATTTCGATCTGATAAAATAATGATGTTGCAACCATCATCTACGGCATCATTAATTTCGTGAATCATTTCTTCTAAGCGAGTTTCCAGACCATTTAAGCCTTTTTCAGCTTCGTAGTGCATAGAAATAGATTTCGCTTTAAAGCCAGGGTAATCAATGTATTTAATTTTGTCTAAATCTTCGTTGGAGATTACTGGATTTTGAATGCGTAATTTCTTAGAGTGCTCCGGAGTAATGTCGAACAAGTTTTTGTCCTCACCAATGGTTAAACTTATATCGGTAACAATTTCCTCGCGAATACCATCTAATGGTGGATTGGTCACCTGCGCAAATAGTTGTTTAAAGTAATTGAATAGCAATTGTGGCTGATCTGATAACACCGCCAAAGGAATATCGGCTCCCATAGAACCTATGGCTTCCTTTCCTTGCGTAGCCATTGGAGTAATAATGGTTTTAATATCTTCTAAGGTATAACCGAATAATTTCTGCCGTTTATTGATGTCTACTTTTTCTACTGGAGTTTGGTTTCCTGTATAGGGAATATTAGCTAACGGAAGCAAATTATTATCCAACCACTCTCGATAAGGACGTTTGGTGACAATATCGTATTTTACTTCTTGATCTTCAATAATTCGACCTTTTACCATATCGACCAAGAACATTCTTCCCGGTTCTAGTCGTCCGTGAAATTCTACATTTCCGGGTTTGATATCGATAACTCCCGTTTCTGAAGCCATAATCACATAACCATCCTTGGTTACCGTATAACGAGAAGGTCTTAAGCCATTTCTATCTAATAAGGCACCAATGTAATTTCCGTCGGTGAATGGAATAGAAGCCGGGCCGTCCCAAGGTTCCATAATACAAGCATTGTATTCGTAGAAGGCTTTTTTCTCATCAGACATTCCCGGGTTTTTCTCCCAAGCTTCCGGAACCATGATCATCATGGCTTCAGGTAAGGATCGCCCCGTGTGTAATAATAACTCTAGCGCCATATCCATAGAAGCAGAATCTGATTTTCCTTCCATCGTAATGGGAATAATCTTTTTTAAATCTTCTCCGAAAAATTCATTTTCAAATAATTCTTCACGGGCCTTCATCCGGCTTAAATTTCCACGAAGTGTATTGATTTCTCCGTTATGACACATATATCGAAAGGGTTGTGCCAAATCCCAAGTAGGAAAGGTATTTGTAGAGAAACGTTGATGCACCAAGGCTAACTTGGTCACTACATCGTCATCATTTAAATCGGGATAATAACTATTAATGTCGTTGGGCATTAATAGGCCTTTATAAATAATGGTATTTGTAGAAAGACTGCAAACGTAAAAATGATCCTTTTCAGAAAGTTCTGAATCATCAATGCGATGTTCCGCAATTTTACGAGCTGCAAATAATTTGGCATTAAACTCTTCTGCTGAATCTTTTTCTGGTTTAACGATAAAAGCTTGGTAAACGCTAGGTTCAGAAAGTTTTGCTATACTTCCTAAGCAAGAACGGTCTATCGGAACTTCCCGCCAACCAATTAAATCAAGCTTTTGCGCACTGATTTCTTCTTGAAAAATTTCTTTACAAATTTTAAGTTGATTCGCACTTTTGGGTAAAAAGACCATCGCTACAGCGTAGTCTTTAAACTCCGGCAATTCAAAATCACATACTTTTTTGAAGAATTGATGTGGGATTTCAATCAGGATTCCTGCTCCGTCTCCGGTTCTTCCATCAGATCCGACAGCACCCCGATGTTCCAGTCTAATAAGAATATCGATTGCTTTGTGAATGATGTCGTTGGTTTGCTTCCCTTCGAGGTTACAGATAAAACCGGCTCCACAATTATCATGTTCAAATTCCGGCGAGTAAAGTCCCTGTTTTTGTGGCTTCATATATCTTTTTCTTTAACTTAAAATTTTTAGTAAAAACGAAATGATAAGGTAAAGAAAAAGGGGTTTATATCCTAAAATAGCAGTTTATTTCACGATTTTTTAATGAATGCTTGAATTTTTGATAATATCTGAATTAGAATCGAATAAAATCCTTATTTCTTATTTTAAAGCTGAAATATTGGGAAATAAAAAACCCGATTCTTAAAAAATCGGGTTTTTGAAATAATTTATAACCATTCTTAATCACGGAGTAAGCCTCTGGAAATCACTATTTTTTGAATTTCTGAAGTTCCTTCGTAAATCTGAGTGATTTTTGCATCACGCATTAAACGCTCTACGTGGTATTCTTTTACGAAGCCATTTCCGCCATGAATTTGTACGGCTTCAACAGTAACATCCATCGCCGTTTTGGAAGCGTAAAGTTTTGCCATTGCGCCAGACATATCGTAGTTGTTCCCTTGGTCTTTATCCCAAGCTGCTTTCATTACTAAATGGCGAGCTGCTTCAATTTCGGTGTACATATCTGCCAATTTAAAAGCGATGGCTTGGTGATTGCAGATTTCAGTGCCAAAAGCTTTTCTAATTTTAGAGTATTCTCTGGCCAATTCATAAGCACCACTGGCAATACCAAGTGCTTGTGCGGCAATCCCGATTCTCCCACCGGAAAGTGTTTTCATGGCAAATTTAAACCCAAATCCATCTTCCCCAATTCTATTTTCTTTAGGAACCTTTACATCGTTAAAGTTAAGCGTGTGCGTATCGCTACCTCTAATTCCTAATTTATCTTCTTTTGGACCAACTTCAAAACCATCCCAACCTTTTTCAACAATAAAGGCATTAATTCCTTTGTGTCCTTTTTCTCTGTCGGTTTGTGCAATCACTAAATAATAATCGGCGCTTCCTCCGTTGGTGATCCAGTTTTTGGTTCCATTTAAAATATAGTGGTCACCTTTATCAATCGCAGTCGTTTTTTGTGAAGTTGCATCACTTCCAGCTTCCGGTTCACTTAAACAAAAAGCACCAATCGATTCTCCGGTAGCTAATTTAGTAAGGTATTTTTTCTTTTGTTCTTCGTTACCATAAGTCTCCAATCCCCAGCAAACTAAAGAGTTGTTTACAGAAACGATGACCGAGCAAGAAGCATCTATTTTAGAAAGTTCTTCCATCGCCAACACGTAAGAAGTCGTGTCCATTCCGCCACCACCATATTCTGGAGAAACCATCATTCCTAAAAAACCTAGTTCTCCCATCTTCTTTACCTGTTCAGCGGGAAACTCTTGTTTATTATCTCTTTCTATGACTCCCGGAAGTAATTCTGCTTTTGCAAAATCTCTTGCTGCATCTCTAATCATAAGATGCTCTTCAGTAAGCTTAAAATCCATTCTGTTTTGTGTTTGTCAAATATTTAGTGAAACTTCGCAAATATAGCTTTATGTGATTAAATTATCAATCATAATCGGTTATTTTTGCGAATATGGGAACAAAACAATACAAGGTTTTAGGAGTGATGTCGGGAACTTCTTTGGATGGAATAGATATAGCTTACCTCGAATTTGAATACATAAACAATTGGAAAGCAACTATTTTGCATTCGGAAACTATTCCGTACACAAAAGAATGGTACGATTTGCTTAAAAATTCTGCTGAATTACCGTTAAAGGATATTTATAATTTAGATGAACGCTATACGGAATACTTAGCAGGTATCATTCAACAATTTATTCGAGAAAATACTATAGAACACCTTGATGCGGTTTGTTCTCACGGGCATACGGTGTTGCATCAACCGCACAAAGGCTTGACGGTTCAAATCGGCAATTTAGCCAAACTAGCGAAGCTCATTCAGCAAAAAGTAGTCTGCGATTTTCGTGTGCAAGATGTGGAGTTGGGCGGACAAGGCGCTCCATTGGTGCCCATTGGTGATCGATTATTGTTTGGCGAGTATAATTATTGTTTGAATTTAGGTGGATTTGCGAATATTTCGAAGGAAATAGAAATCGAAGTTGGAGTTGAAATCGAACATGAAATTGAAAATGACCTTTCGATTGAGTCAAGGAAGAAAAGTAAAATTAAGCGTGTCGCCTACGATATTTGTCCGATGAATACGGTGCTGAACGAATATGCTTCAAGATTGGGTGTTACTTTTGATAGCGGTGGGGAAATTGCAAGAAATGCTGAGGTAAATCAGGAATTGTTAGCAAGACTAAATGGGTTGAATTTTTATAAGCAGCAACCACCAAAATCGTTGGGAATTGAATGGGTGAATTCCATCATCTTTCCTTTATTAAATGAAAGTGGCTGTACTTCCGAAGAAATTATAGCAACGTTTACAGCGCATGTGGCTTTTCAGCTTTCAGAAAATATTCAGAATAATTCTGCTAAAAAAGTGTTAGTAACCGGTGGAGGGGCTTATAATTCTTATTTAATAGAGTTGCTTCAGCAAAAAACAGCTGCAAAAATCGTGCTTCCGCAAACCGATTTAATCGAATTTAAAGAAGCCTTGATTTTTGGCTTTTTAGGGGTCTTGCGTCTAGAAAACCAAATTAACGTTTTAGCTAGTGTCACGGGAGCTTCAAAAAATCATTCTTCCGGTAAAATTTATCTTCCCTAAAAAATTAAGATTTCATTCACAAACACCTATCTGTTTAACTATATTTGTGAGCAAAAATTTGGGACAATAAATTTAATTTGTTTCTCAAAATTTGAATGAATAACATCTGATTAAAAATTAAAACCTAAACATTTGCAGATGAAGGAACTACTCGAACTTTACGAAAATAAACAACCTGAAATAGTATTTAATTGGAAAGACTCTGAAACCGAAGCTGAAGGCTGGACCGTCATTAACTCTTTGAGAGGTGGCGCTGCCGGAGGTGGAACGCGTATGCGTGAGGGATTAGATATGAATGAAGTACTTTCTTTGGCAAAAACCATGGAGGTGAAATTTACCGTTTCCGGCCCAGCGATTGGCGGAGCAAAATCCGGAATTAATTTTAACCCACAAGATCCTCGTAAAAAAGGTGTTTTGGAGCGTTGGTACAAAGCGGTTTCGCCTTTGTTGAAAAGTTATTACGGAACAGGAGGAGATTTAAATGTAGATGAAATTCACGAAGTAATTCCGATTACCGAAAATTGTGGAGTTTGGCATCCTCAGGAAGGGGTTTTTACCGGACACTTTCAACCAACCGAGGCAGATAAAATTAATAGAATAGGTCAACTTCGTCAAGGAGTGATTAAAGTATTAGAAAACACAACTTATTCTCCAGATATTACCCGTAAATATACAGTAGCCGATATGATTACCGGTTATGGTGTAGCAGAAGCGGTTCGTCATTATTACGAAATTTATGGCGGTGATGTGAAAGGAAAACGTGCAGTAGTGCAAGGTTTTGGGAATGTAGGTTCTGCAGCGGCTTATTATTTAGCGCAAATGGGAGCTAAAGTAGTTGGGATTATTGATCGTGCCGGAGGCTTAATTAACGAAGAAGGATTTTCTTTTGAAGAAATAAAAGAACTCTTCCTTAATAAAAAAGGGAATACTCTAAATGCAGAAAATTTAATTCCTTTTGAAGAAATCAATGAAAAGGTTTGGAGTCTGGAAACTGAGATTTTTGCTCCGTGTGCCGCTTCAAGATTAATCAAGCAAGACCAGATTTCTAAAATGATAGAAACCGGTTTGGAGGTAATTTCCTGTGGGGCAAATGTGCCGTTTGCTGATAAAGAGATTTTCTTCGGAAGTATTATGGAATATACTGACCAACGTGTAAGCTTAATTCCAGATTTTATTTCTAACTGCGGAATGGCAAGGGTGTTTGCTTATTTTATGGAAAGAAGGGTGCAAATGACCGATGAGTCTATTTTTAACGATACTTCCATGACAATAAAGAACGCCATTAAAAATACCTTTGATAATAATAGCAGTAAAACCAATATTAGTAAAACTGCGTTTGAGATTGCCCTAAAACAACTCGTTTAACTTCAACTAACTTTATAACTTAAAAAATGTTGCGAAATTTTTTGGGCAATAGCCCGTTATGGTTGAAATATACCATAATCTCTTTTTTGGTCTTAAATGTTTTTTTTAATTTTTTGTTAGGACCAACGATTACCGCTTGGCTATTTATCGCAGAATTTATTTTCTGTTTGGCGATGGCTTTAAAATGTTACCCTTTGCAAACCGGTGGTTTGTTAGCTTTAGAAATTTTAATTTTAAAATTAACTTCTCCGGAAGCAGCAAAACATGAAGTCGTGCAGAATTTTGAAGTCATCTTCCTGCTTATGTTTATGGTGGCAGGGATTTACTTTATGAAACCTTTGCTGATGTATATTTTTAGTAAGGTATTTACTAAAATCAAATCGAAGCTTTTTCTTTCATTACTCTTTTTGTCGCTTTCGGCAATACTTTCCGCATTTTTAGATGCGTTAACCGTCACCGCTGTATTAATTAGTGTGGCTGTTGGTTTCTATGGAGTTTATCATAGAATTCAATCGGCAGATACAGACTATAATGATAGCGGTGTTTTAGATAGAAAAGAATTAAGTGGAGAAACTCTAGAAGAGTTCCGTTCATTTTTAAGAAGTTTGATTATGCATGGAGTGGTTGGTACTGCTCTCGGAGGAGTTTGTACGTTGGTAGGAGAACCTCAAAATTTGCTTATTGGTGAAAAAATGCAATGGGATTTTATAGATTTCTTTGTGAAAATGGCTCCGGTTACTCTTCCGGTTTTAGTAGGCGGTTTGCTTACTACGGTTATTTTAGAAACCACAGGGTGGTTTGGTTTCGGTCAGAAACTTCCTCGGGTAGCAAGAATAATTATTGAAAATTATACCGATGAACAAGATAAAAATAGGACTTCTTCAGAAAAATTTGGATTAGTCGTTCAGGCGATATCTGCGGTTTTACTAATCTTCGGATTAGCGATGCATATTGCTCCAGTTGGTATGATTGGTTTAGGCTTAATTATTGTGCAAACTGCTTTTATGGGAATTACCGATGAGCACAGTTTGGGAAAAGCTTTTGAAGAAGCATTGCCTTTTACCGGACTTATCGTAGTGTTTTTTGTGATTGTAGCGATGATTCACCAACAGCATTTGTTTCATCCAATCATCGATTGGGCTTTAACTTTTGATTTGAACAATCAGCCTGCCATTTTTTATGCTGCCAACGGACTTCTTTCTTCTATAAGTGATAATGTATTTGTCGCGACGGTTTATATTGGGGAAGTGAAAAATGCTTTTGAACATGGGGATATTACAGCAGAACATTATGAGAGTTTAGCAATTGCCATTAATACGGGTACTAATTTGCCAAGTGTAGCTACGCCTAATGGTCAAGCAGCTTTCTTGTTTTTATTAACCTCTTCTTTAGCGCCATTAATTAACTTATCATATTTAAAAATGGTAAAGATGGCTTTGCCCTATACTATTGTATTAACCGGATTAGGTTTATTGGGAATTTTGTTTTTTTTGTAATGAATTAGAAATAACTTAGCTTTATGGCAGAGATTATAATTTCTGAATTTATTTAACGTTATCTTTATTAAACTGACTTAACATATGCTAGCTACATTTTTGCAACAAGCGGCTGAAGAAACAGCCGAGCAAATGCCAGAAGAAAAGACCTTGTCTTTTATTGAATTAATCCTAGATGGAGGTATTGCAGGTACTGTTGTGATTGCCATTCTATTTATTTTATTAGTCGTGGCCTTATATATTTATTTTGAAAGACTGTTCGCTATAAAAGCAGCTTCAAAGACCGATAATAATTTTATGGCCCAAATTAAAGATCACGTTGCTAATGGCAATATCGAAGCCGCAAAAATTAGATGTGCGCAAGAAAATTCTCCCGTAGCTCGTTTAACAGCAAAAGGAGTTTCTAGAATCGGAAGCCCGTTGGAGGATATCAATACCGCTATTGAAAATGCAGGTCGATTGGAAGTTTATAACTTGGAGAAAAATGTTTCCATTTTAGCAACTATTGCCGGAGCAGGTCCTATGATTGGTTTCTTAGGTACTGTAATTGGTATGGTTTTAGCTTTTCATGAATTAGCTTCCAGTAGTGGTCAAGCAGAAATGGGAACCTTAGCCGAAGGAATTTATGTAGCGATGACAACTACCGTAGCAGGTCTAATTGTAGGTATTATTGCTTATATTGGCTATAATCATTTGGTGGTGAAAACAGATAAAGTAGTACATCAAATGGAAGCTACTGCTGTAGATTTCTTAGACTTATTAAACGAACCTGCTTAATATGAATTTAAGAGGAAGAAATAAAGTAAGTCCAGAATTTAGTATGTCTTCCATGACAGATATTGTGTTTCTGTTATTGGTCTTCTTTATGCTAACTTCACCTGCGGTAACCCCTGAAGCATTAGATTTGCTTTTACCCAAAGCGAAAGGAAAAACTTCTAATAAACAGAATGTAGCCGTAAGTATTAATAAGGATTTGGAGGTTTTTATTAATTCAGAAAAAATAAATCAAAACCAATTGGAGTTGGAACTTCAAAAACGTTTGCGGGGTGAAGAAGATCCCACCATTATTTTAAGAGCAGAACAAAGTGTTCCTATTCAAGATGCGGTTAATGTAATGGATATTGCTAAAAGAAATAAATACAAAATTGTATTAGCGGTGAAACCGTAACTATATGGCTTTTTTTGAAACTAAATATGAAAAGAAATCGGCAACGATTACGGCAATTATCTCAGGAGTAATCCTGATTTTGTTGTTTTTGTTCGGTTTTACCTATTTAGACCCGCCACCGGAAAATGGGATTGCGGTTAATTTTGGAACTTCAGACGTGGGCTCAGGAGAGGTTCAACCCACCGAACCGGTAAAATCTGCTCCGCAGCAAAGCACTTCACAGCCTACACCACCACAACCTACCGAAACAACACCTGAGGTAAATGAAAAGGTGACCACGCAGGAGACTGAAGAGGCTCCGGTGATAAAAGAGGAAGAAGAAAATAAAAAAGTCAACGAAAAAAAACCGGAAGAGAAACCGAAGGAAAAGCCTGTAGAGACTAAAGAGACTCCCAAAAAGGTAGAAGAGAAACCTGAAGAGGTGAAAAAGCCCGATCCTAAACCGGATAAAAATACTTCAGATGCGTTAAACAGTTTGATTAACGGACCTAAAAAAGACGGTAAAGCCAATGGAGGAGAAGGTAATGATAATCAATCTGGAGATAAAGGAGATCCTAATGGTGACCCTAATGCTACTTCTTACTATGGACAAGGAAAAGGACTCGATGGCGACGGAAACTACCGTTTAGGTGGTAGAAAAGCTTTGAATAAAGAAAAGTTTGTACAAGATTGTAATGAATCTGGAATTGTGGTCGTTAAGATTGAAGTTAATCAACAAGGTAAAGTGGTTAATGCAATTCCCGGAGCTAAAGGAACCACTAATAATGCCAGTTGTTTAATGGAGCCTGCTAGAAGAGCTGCCTTAGCTACCAAATTCAACGGTGATGCCAATGCCCCCGTAAAACAAACCGGTTATATAGAATACGAATTTAAGCTTTCCGAATAGGTATTCCTTTTATGATTTCATACCAAGAAACCCTTGATTGGATGTTCCAGCAACTTCCAATGTATCAAAGGCAAGGTAAGACCGCCTTTAAAAAAGATTTAATCAATATTTTAAAGTTTTCAGAAGTACTTCAGCAGCCGCAGAATAACTTCAAATCTGTTCACGTAGCAGGAACCAATGGTAAAGGCTCTACCAGTCATATGTTAGCTTCGGTTTTTCAGGAAGCGGGCTATAAAGTTGGTTTGTATACTTCACCACATTTAAGGGACTTTCGGGAACGAATCAAAATAAACGGCAAGGAAGTTTCAGAAAGTTTTGTAGTTGATTTCATTCAGAAGCATCGCAACTTTTTAGAAACACAACAATTATCCTTTTTTGAAATGACCGTAGGAATGGCATTTCAATATTTTTCTGAACAAGAAGTGGATATCGCTATTGTTGAGGTTGGGATGGGTGGAAGGTTGGATTCAACCAATATTTTGACACCAGATCTTTCTGTTATCACCAATATCGGTTTGGATCACACACAATTTTTAGGAACTACTTATCGGGAAATTGCCGCCGAAAAAGCCGGAATTATCAAAAAAAATATCCCTGTTGTTATTGGGGAAACGAACGCTGAGACTAAAGAAGTTTTTATCGCAAAAGCAAATTCCACTAAAAGTTGTATTCTTTTTGCTGAAGATAATGATTTCTCCTCGATCTTAGAATCTGATTTAAAAGGCGAATACCAAAAATATAATCTAAGAACTGTTTTGTGCGCTTTAGAAGTGCTTACATCTAAAGGATGGCAGTTAGGTAATTCTGCTATTGAAGATGGATTAAAATCGGTAAAAAAGAATACCGGATTGAGAGGGCGTTGGGATGTTTTAAAAGACAAACCGAAAGTGATTTGTGATACGGCTCATAACAAAGAAGGCCTGACTTATGTGATGAATCAATTAAGTAAACAAAAATATGAGCATTTACATATCGTATTAGGAGTGGTGAATGATAAAAATCTAGAGGAAGTTTTACCTCTATTTCCTGTAGAGGCGAGTTATTATTTTGCTAAACCTGCTATCCCACGTGGACTTGATGCTGAAGAATTAAAAAAAAATTCAGAAAAATTTAAGCTAGAAGGAGAGGTTTATTCTTCTGTTCAAAATGCGTATTTATCTGCTAATGAAAAAGCTAAAAGAAATGATTTGATATATGTCGGCGGAAGCACGTTTACAGTAGCTGAAATAATTTAAAAAAAAATATTTTTTTTGTTTGGTTGAATGTAAAAAACGATTATATTTGCACTCGCATTACAGCAACAGAGGGCAATTAGCTCAGTTGGTTCAGAGCACCTCGTTTACACCGAGGGGGTCGGGGGTTCGAATCCCTCATTGCCCACAAAAAAACCCGAAGTGAAAACTTCGGGTTTTTTATTTAAAATGAAAAGGGCTATTAACTCAGTTGGTTCAGAGTGTCACGTCGACAACGTGGAAGTCACTGGTTCGAATCCAGTATAGCCCACTTTTTATTTATATAAAATCTAATACTCTTTCCAGTTTCATCCCTCGTGAACCTTTTATGAGGATGGTTGAATTTTTAATAGTTGTATTTTTTAGATGTTTTGAAAGCGATTCAAAATCTTTAAATTTTTGAATGTTATTCGTGTGGACTCCGTGGAAATTACTTCCACAGACATAGGCTTGAGAAAAATTATATTCTTCTAATAAGTTAACGATGTTTTGGTGTTCTTCTGAAGCTGTATTGCCTATTTCAAACATATCTCCTAAGACAACCACTTTGTTTTTGGTATCCATTGCTTTTAAGTTTTCTAAAGCAGCTTTCATACTGGTTGGATTAGCGTTGTAAGCATCAAGAATAATTTGATTAGTATTCTTTTGGATGATTTGTGATCTGTTGTTGTTAGGGGAATATGTTTCAATGGCTTCTTTTATAGCTTGCTGTGGTACTTTAAAATATGATCCTATACAAATAGCTGCAGCGATATTTTTAGCATTGTAGTTTCCGATTAATTTGGAATGTATTTCCAGTTCTTCGGTGGATATTTCAACATACGGAGAGGCTTTTACAAAAGTAATTTGGTAAGTGGCTTCATTTCCTTCGCTAAAAGAAATAACTTCTGTGCCTTTGCTTTTTTCAACTTGTATTTCATCATCATAATTGATGAAGATGGTCTTTTCATTTTTGATTAAATGTCGATAAAGTTCGCTTTTGCCTTTGATGACTCCTTCTACGCCTCCAAATCCTTCTAAATGGGCTTTTCCAAAATTAGTGATATATCCGTAATCTGGTTGAGTGATTTTGCAAAGCGCTTCAATTTCGCCTTGATGATTAGCGCCCATTTCTACAATACCCATTTCGGTTTGTTTGTTCATAGAAAGCAAGGTGAGGGGAACTCCAATATGGTTGTTGAGATTACCTTGAGTGGAAACGGTTTTAAATTTCTTGCTTAGAACTTCTCTAATAAGTTCTTTAGTGGTGGTTTTACCATTACTTCCGGTAATGGCAATTATAGGTATGTTCAAGAATTTCCGGTGGTAATTAGCGAGCTGCTGTAATGTTTTTAGGCAGTCTTTTACTTGAATAAATCGATTGTTATTGGTTTCTTTTTTTTCGTCAATAACAACATAATTAGCTCCATCTTCTAAAGCGCTTTTGGCGAAATTATTTCCATTGAAATTATCTCCCTTTAAAGCGAAAAAAATATTTCCTTTTTTAAGTTTTCTAGTGTCGGTACAAATTCCTGTACTTTCTAAAAATAGGTGGTGTAGTTGATTTATTTCCATAGAATAAAGATATAAAAAAAGCCCTCTCGTTAGAAAGGGCTTTTGAAAACAATTGAAATTTTTTATTTAATCTCTTGCTCTTTTTCCTTTTTGAGATTTAGAGCCAACACGTGACATCGCATTTCTGAAACCTATATAATCGGTTGCCATATCTTGTGGGAAATATCTTCTTTGTGCAGGATCTAACCAATATGCTCTATCTCTCCAAGAACCTCCTTTAAATACTCTAACTTCGTTGTCGATTAAAGTGGTTCTGTCAGAATTAGTATCATACTGTCTATCTAATCCTTTAGATGTTCCGGTAGAATCTATAATAGCGTTTACTTGATGTTGAGGAGAGTTGTACATTCTTTCGTTAGTTGTTGACTGTCCGTAGTATCTTGAAGAGGCTTTATCTCCATCTCTAAAGTCTCTGTTGTCGCTATCAGTAAATTGCGTTCTTAGGTAGGTGTCTTTTTCAGTTACTGCTTCTTGAACAATTTCACCAGGTAAACTTCTCGCTACAATACTACCGTTGCTTAAGGTGTCAAATACAATAGAGTCTGAAGTTACTAGTTTAACGGTACCGTCTTTGGAAATAGCATTCTTGGTAAATACATTTCCTCTGTAGTAGTTAAAGTCGTTAAATTCATCATCTATAATAGGTCTGTAAACATCAGCAACCCATTCAGCTACGTTACCAGCCATATCATAAAGTCCAAAATCATTAGGGGGGTATGATTTGATTTCAGCAGTAATATCTGCTCCGTCATCACTCCATCCTGCGATTCCTCCATAGTCACCATTTCCTTGTTTAAAGTTGGCTAATTGGTCACCTCTTTTTCTTCTTCCCCCTTGACGGGTATATTGTCCGTCCCAAGGATATTTTTTTCTACCTCTATATTGGTTGTATTCTCTAATTCCTGAAAGGCCTAAAGCGGCATATTCCCATTCTGCTTCGGTTGGTAAACGATAAGCAGGTAAAAGAACACCGTCTTTACGTTGTATGAAACTATGTGTGGAATCTTTTTTGTCTTTACCAATTAATTCTACAAGTCTTTCGCTGTTTCTTCCTTTGCTTAAGGAGTCATTCCCGCCATATACTTTAGTAGGAGCGTTAATATAGGTTTCAGTATTGAAAGTTGTATTAGCATCGGCAGCATATCTTGCGTTCTCACCGATATAACCTTTTTCTTCAAGATTCAATTCGTTTACACGATCTGTTCTCCACTTACTAAATTCAGTTGCTTGAATCCAATTCACACCTACTACCGGATAGTTTTGGTAGGCAGGATGGCGTAAATAGTTATTGGTCATGGTTTCGTTGTATCCTAAACGGTTTCTCCATACCAATGTATCAGGAAGGGCTCCTTTATAAATGTTGGTGTATTTTTTTTCTGTTGGAGGAAACGTTAGTTTTAACCAATCTAAATATTGTAAATACATACGGTTGGTCACCTCAGTTTCATCCATGTAGAAAGATTGAACATGTTGTTGAGTAGGACTGTTGTTCCAGTCATGCATTACATCGTCTTGAACGCGTCCCATAGTAAAGGTACCTCCTTCAACAAAAACTAAACCGGGTCCGGTTTCTTGTCCTTTATAGTCGGTTTGATACTTCAGTGAGCCGTCTTTTCCGTCGAGTCTCCATCCAGTGGCTCTAGAATTGTCTTTGTAGTCTTTAGACTTGTTACAGCTTACTACAGAGGTAGTTAGCGCAACAATCATCATCGTTTTAAGAGCAATATTAAATCTCATAATTACAATAAGGTTTGTAAAATTTGGGTTTGCAATATAGTAATTAACGCTAAATTAACAAGATTGTTTTGTTAATTAGTGAAAAACCTTTAGTTCTGTTAGCACTTTTATAACGATAACTTACCATTTTTAGTGCATTGTCAATATAAAAATTTATTTTTGAAGCTTTAAATATAATACAATTATTTAAATACCGTTACTATTGTCGATGAAGTTTAAAATTACATTTTTTTTATTAGGCTGCTGTGCGTTTGCTTTTGCTCAACAAAAAACTTTTTCTGTGAATTGGGGGGCGTGGGATTCATCGTTAGAAGAAAAAGAGGTTTCTGGTCTTTCGTTGTCTTATGATCATGAAACGAAAAGTTTTCTTTATCAAAATCAATGGAAGAGTGGAAGTGTTTCTGCTGAAGGAATTTCAAATGTTAATTATGTTTTGGCGCCGGCATCAATTTTAAAAAAAATAAATATTTCAGAAGTTGTTTCAGAAATTGAATTTGAACTTGATAATGCTAAAGCGAGAGAGGAATCGTATGCCGTACTAAGTTTAAACCCTATCGTGAAAAGACAGGGGAATATTTATTTGCTTACTTCTTTTGTACTTAATTATCGAAATTCGGTTAGTTCGGCAAGAACTTTTGATACCCCTTCTATGTCAAACTCCATTTTTGCTACAGGAAATTGGTATAAGTTTTATGTAGAAAAAACCGGTGTTCATAAAATCACTAAGCGCTTTTTGGATAATTTGGGGATGAATACTTCCGCTATAAATCCAAATCAACTTAAAATTGTAGGGCACGGTGGAGATATGCTTCCTTTGAGAAATGCTGATAATGAATATTATGATCCGCCTGAGTTAGCGGTTAAAGTTGTGGGAGGTGAAGATGGTAGTTTTGATAATGGTGATTATATTTTGTTTTATGGAAAAGCGGTTGATAATGGATGGAGTGAAGAAAATAAAACCAATTTAAATCTTTATGCAGATAAGTCTTACTATTATATAACTGCAGATGGAGCAAACGGTAATCGGGTTGCTACTTATGTAGAACCTTCAGGAGGTGTTTCAGTTACTTACAATACTTTTGATGATTACCAATATTATGAGGAAGATCTATATAGTATTGCTCATGTGGGGAGAAGGTGGTTTGGTGATCGTTACGATGTAGAAAATGAACAATCATACGATTTCACCTTTCCTAATTTAGTAACTTCAGAAGACTTAGAAATAAAGGTGTATGCCGCAGCAGTTTCAGAAATAGGGACTAGTATGGAGCTTAGCTTGAATGGAGATGCTCAAACACTTTCTTTTGCAGCAATTAATGATGATTTTTTTGGACAAAGTAATACGGCTACTTTTTTAGCAAATGTTAATAATGATAGTTTTACGGTAAATGTAACTTATAATAATAGTGGTAATCCTGCTAGTGTAGGTTATTTAGATTATATAAATATCTGGGCAAAAAGAGAGTTGAAGGTAGGGAATAGGCAATTGGGATTTAGAAATAGGGATGCAGCAAGTCAATCTGGTGTTGCTCTTTATAATTTAAGTAATACAAGTGAAGTAGAAGAAGTTTGGGATGTAACCAATATAACTCAAATAAGAAGTGTTGAGAATAATCAGCAGCCTAACTTTTCTTTTAAAGCTAATTTAGGGGAAATAAGGGAATATGTAGCATTGGTTTCATCAGATTATTATACACCATTGATTGATAATCCATCGGTAAAGAATGTGAACATTAAAGGGAATATTTTTTCTTTTAATGATTCTAATACTATAGATTATTTAATGGTAACACCTAAAGAACTTTCTCAACAAGCGACACGTCTAGCAGAATTTAGAAGTGAAAAAGATAATTTGAATATTAAAGTTGTTCTGTTAGAAGATATATATCAAGAGTTCAATTCAGGAAAGCAGGATATTGGAGCAATTAGAAATCTGGTAAAATATATTTACGATAATGCAGAAAGTCCATCGTCAAGAATCAAATATGTATGCCTTTTCGGAGATGCTTCAGTAGATTTTAAAAATAGATTGCCGAATAACAATAATATGGTGCCTGTTTATGAAAGGTTGTCATGGAATTCTGTAGGTTCAAGTTCTTCAGCTTCAGATGATTTTTATGGCATGATGGGTGCTAATGAAGGTAATTTAGAGCCGGGGTCTCCTGGGATTTTAGATATAGCGGTAGGGCGAATTTTAGCAGATAATAATCGGACAGCTAAAATCTTAGTGGATAAAATTATCGACTATGAGCGTAAAGAATCATATGGAAGATGGCGAAACAACTTTGTGCTTATCTCAGATGATGCAGATAAACCAGGTGATTACCAACTGCAAGTTGGGCTAGATCAAATAGGAGATGATATTTCACTAAATAAGCCTTTTATAAATGTGAAAAAGATTCATTCCGATGCCTATCGGCAGGTTTCTTCTTCAGGAGGTTTTCGCTATCCTGATGTAAATAAAGCGATAACCGAAGCTGTAGAAGTAGGTGCGTTGGTGGTGAATTATTTCGGGCATGGAGGTGAAAATGGGTTAGCACAAGAGCGAATCGTAACCATTAATAATATCAATAGTTGGCAAAACAAAGACAAGTATAATCTATTTGTTACCGTAACCTGCGAGTTTACCCGTTTTGATAATCCAACAGAATTATCACCTGGAGAATATAATTTATTGAATGAAAATGGAGGCTCAGCAGCAATGGTAACCACTACTCGTACCATAAGTGTCTCTACGGGTACAGATTTTAATCAGCAAATAGCACCTTTTCTTTTTAATTATGATGGTGGTGACGATTCAATTGCAGAAGCAGTAAGGAAGGCTAAAAACAATATAGGAGGTTCAGATAAAAGAGTAGTGTTTTATTTTGGAGATCCAGCTATGAAATTGGCTATGCCCGATCCTCAAATTAGGTTAACCACCATTAATGAGCAGCCCTTTTCTCCAGAAATAGATACCTTAAAAGCTTTGGGTAGAGTGAAGCTGGGAGGGGAAGTTCAAAATGCAGAAGGTGGTTTGCTTTCCAATTATAACGGTGAATTATCGACCGTGATTTTTGATAAGCGAATTGATAGAAGTACCCTTAATAATGATGGTGAAGGAGTTTTTGATTTTACGACCCTGGGGGAAATCATTTTCCGTGGAAAAGCATCCGTAAACAACGGTAAATTCGAATTTGATTTTGTGGTGCCAAAAGATATAGCTGTTCCAGTAGGGGAAGGGCGGATAAGTTTTTACGCTGAGAAAAATAATGAGCTTCAGGATAATACAGGTTATAATAATGAGATTTTGGTCGGAGGAATAAATGAAAATGCCCCGGAAGACAATTTAGGGCCAGAAATTCAGTTATATATGAATGATGAAAATTTTGTCTCTGGAGGAATCACTAATAGCTCACCTTTTCTTTTGGCAAAATTAAGTGATGAAAATGGGATTAATACAGCCAGTGGTATTGGTCATGATTTAGTGGCAATTTTAGATGGGGATGAAACTAATCCCTATGTAGTGAACGATTATTATGAGACAGAACTTGACGATTATACCCAAGGGACTGTCAATTATAAGTTAAGAGATTTGGAAGAAGGCTTACATACGTTAACTTTTAAAGCCTGGGATGTTTACAATAATTCCAGTACCGCAGAAATTCAATTTAGAGTTACCGGTGACGATGAGCTAAAAATCACAAGGGTATTAAACTACCCCAACCCATTTCATAACTATACAGAATTCTGGTTTAATCATAACCGTCCTTTTGAACCATTGGAAGTTCAGGTGCAAGTTTTTACCATATCCGGTAAAATTGTATGGACAAAAAATCAAACGATTACCACAGACGGTTTTTTGGCGAGGGAAATTACTTGGAATGGAAAAGATGATTTTGGAGATGCCATAGGTAAAGGTGTTTATGTGTATAAACTAACTGTAAAATCAACCTTAACAAACAAAAAAGTAGAGAAATTTGAAAAACTAGTCATCCTCTAGTTTAAATAAAAATATATATTTGCCAAACATTTAGTAATTTATGAGAAAGACGCTTACATTATTATTAGGATTTGTATTTATTTCAAATTATATAAGTGCACAGGAACAAACCGAAGCACCAACCATATCAGATAGAACCATCACAACTGCTGTTCCATTTTTATTAATATCGGGAGATGCTAGAGCTTCAGGTATGGGAGATCAAGGGGTGGCAACTTCGCCAGATGCATTTTCACAACAATGGAATCCAGCAAAATTTGCTTTTGCTGAAATTCAAAACGGAGTAGGAGTTTCTTATGTTCCTTATTTAAGAGAATTGGTGACAGATATCAATTTAGGAGTGCTTAGCTATTATAATAGATTGAATGAGAAAAGTGCTGTTGCGGCAAGCTTGCGTTATTTTGGTCAAGGAGAAGTAGAACTAAGAGAGACTCCAGATCAACAGCCGCAAATTGTAGAGCCTAACGAAATGGGATTGGATATTAGTTATGCTTTAAGATTGAGCGAGCGATTTTCTATGGCAGTTACCGGTAGGTACATACGATCTAATCTACAAATCCCAACAGGAAATAATGATGCTACAGCAGCAAATTCTATAGGCGTTGATATTTCAGCTTTTTATCAAAGTGAGGAAATAGCTTATGGTGATTTTGATGGTCGTTGGCGAGGGGGGATTAATATTTCTAATATTGGTCCTAAAATAAAATATGACGATAGTGGTCAAGAAAATTTTATTCCTACCAATTTTAAAGCAGGTTTAGGTTTTGACTTTATCTTAGATGCAGATAATACTGTAGGTGTGTATGGGGAAATGAATAAATTATTAGTGCCAACACCTTCCGATACAAATGGTGATAATAGAATTACAAATGAAGACGATTGGTATAATGAAAGTTCTATCGGAGCTATTTTCTCTTCTTGGAGTGATGCGCCGGGAGGTTTTAGTGAAGAATTAAAAGAAATTACTTGGTCGCTTGGAGCTGAATACTGGTACAGGGAAAGCTTTGCTTTTAGAGTAGGTTACTTTAATGAAAGTGAAGAAAAAGGATTTAGAAAATTTTTGACTCTTGGAGCCGGATTTAAGTACAACGCTATTAATATAGATGCGTCCTATTTGTTTTCAACCGCAAAAGCGGTGACCAATCCATTAGAAGGAAGTTTGAGATTCAGTTTGTCATTTAACTTCGGAGAAAATTATAATGAGTATTAGATTCTAAGAAGTTATAAAAGTTATAAATAAAAGTACCGGATTTTAATTCGGTACTTTTTTGTTTTATATTGGATGGTAATTCAATTAATATGACAGAAAAAGAAATTAAAACAAGCTATTTTGTTTACGATAATTTAGAAGAATTAGAAGAAGCTGATCAATCCCTTATGCAAAAAGCTTGTGGAATTAGAGATAAAGCCTATGCGCCTTATTCTAAATTTATGGTTGGGGCCGCCATTCACTTAGCAAATGGGGAAATAATTACCGGAAATAACCAAGAGAATGCTGCTTATCCTTCAGGATTATGTGCAGAGCGAAATGCTATTTTTCAAGCAGGGGCACAATTTCCCAATGAGAAAATTTTGACTATTGCCATTTCTGTAAAATCACAAAATAAAAAAGTGATTGTTCCCGCTCCACCTTGCGGAGCTTGTAGACAGGCCATTGCAGAATACGAATTTAAACAAGAATCCCCCATAAAAATTATGTTTATGGCAGAAATAGGTAAGGTTATTCAGGTAAACTCCCTTTTAGATATATTACCTTTAGCGTTTGATAGTAGTTATTTATAAAATGATCTCTATAATTAATCAAAAAGAGTTTTCTCGTTAAGACTTATTATTTTATTTTTGTACTTCGCAATTTTTTTAGAGCGTAAATAATTAAAAATTCATGAAGAAAATAACCAAAGAAACTTACCTGAATTGGTACGAAGAAATGCTCTTCTGGCGTAAATTTGAAGACAAATTAGCCCAAGTATATATTCAACAAAAAGTAAGAGGTTTCTTGCACCTATACAATGGTCAAGAAGCAATTTTAGCTGGTTCGCTACATGCGATGGAAATTGGCAAAGACCGTATGATTACCGCTTATCGTAACCACGTGCAGCCTATTGGTTTAGGAGTAGATCCTAAAAGAGTAATGGCTGAACTTTACGGAAAAGCTACTGGAACATCTATGGGGCTTGGTGGTTCTATGCATATTTTTTCTAAAGAACATAACTTCTTTGGAGGCCATGGTATTGTTGGAGGTCAAATTCCATTAGGTGCCGGGATGGCGTTTGGAGATAAATATTTCAAAAGAGATAATGTGACCCTTTGTTTTTTTGGTGATGGAGCAGCAAGACAAGGTACTTTACACGAAGCTTTTAACATGGCGATGAACTGGAAATTACCAGTTGTTTTCTGTGTGGAAAATAATGGATACGCCATGGGTACTTCTGTTAAAAGAACAGCAAGTCACGAAGATATTTGGAAGCTCGGATTGGGTTACGAAATGCCTTGTGGTCCTGTAGATGCCATGAACCCTGAAAAAGTAGCCGAAGCTATGGATGAAGCTATTTCTCGTGCTCGAGCAGGTGAAGGTCCTACCTTCTTAGATTTAAAAACCTATCGTTATAGAGGACACTCGATGAGTGATGCGCAAAAATACAGAACCAAGGACGAAGTAAAAGAGTATCAAAAAATTGATCCTATCACCCAGGTTCTAGATAAAATAAAAGAGAACGAGTGGGCTTCCGAAGACGAAATAAAGAAAATCGATAAACGCGTTAAAGACCGAGTGAGTGAATGTGAAAAATTCGCAGACGAGTCAGATTTCCCAGAAAAGGATATTATGTATGACGTAGTTTACGAACAAGAAGATTATCCGTTTTTACCTCATAAATTATAAAAAAATATTATGGCTGAAGTAATTAAAATGCCACGCCTTAGTGACACTATGGAAGAAGGTGTTGTCGCGCAATGGCTAAAGAAAAAAGGAGATAAAGTAGAAGAAGGTGATATTTTAGCTGAAATTGAAACCGATAAAGCTACCATGGAGTTTGAGTCTTTCTATGAAGGGACTTTGCTTCATATTGGCGTAGAAGAAGGAGAAGGAGCTCCCGTAGATGCCTTGTTAGCAATTATTGGTGAAGAAGGTGAGGATATTTCAGACCTAATCGAAGGTAAAGGCGAAGATAAATCTGAGGATAAAAAAGAAAAAGAAGAAAAGGAAGAGGAAGAAGAAAGTTCAGATAAAGAAGAGTCTTCTGAAGATGATGATTCTTCTAGTGATAGTGAAATTCCAGAAGGTGTAGAAATTGTTACTATGCCACGTCTTTCAGACACCATGGAAGAAGGTACTGTTGCTTCTTGGTTGAAAAAAGAAGGAGACGAAGTAGAAGAAGGTGATATTTTAGCTGAAATCGAAACCGATAAGGCTACCATGGAATTTGAGTCTTTCTATTCAGGTACCTTATTGCATATTGGTATAGAAGAAGGCGAAGGTGCTCCCGTAGATTCACTTTTAGCAATTATAGGTCCTGAAGGAACCGATGTTTCTGCGTTTTTAGATAAAGCGAAATCTGGTAATAAATCTTCAGGTAAGAAAAAGCCCGCATCATCTGATGATAAAGAATCAAAAGAGGAATCTTCATCAGAGTCTTCTAGCTCTTCAGAAAGTTCAAGTTCTGAAACAAAAGATGGCGGAAGAATTTTTGCTTCTCCATTAGCGAAGAAAATGGCAGAAGAAAAAGGAATCGATTTAAATGAGGTAAACGGTTCCGGTGAGAATGGAAGAATTGTTAAAAAGGATATCGAAGACTTTAAACCTTCTGAAAAATCTGCTCCGGCAGCAAAACAAGAAGAGAAAGCTTCTGATGCTCCGGCAGTTCAAACCTATACACCGGCAGGAGAAGAAAGCTTTGAGGAGGTGAAGAACTCACAAATGCGTAAAACCATTGCTAAGCGTCTTTCAGAATCTAAATTTAACGCTCCACATTACTACTTAACCATTGAAGTAGATATGGAAAACGCAATGGCTTCCAGAAAGCAAATTAATGAGATGCCAGACGTGAAAGTGTCTTTTAATGATATGGTGATTAAAGCTTCTGCCATGGCATTGCGCAAGCACCCACAAGTAAATTCTAGTTGGACTCCAGACCATATGAAAATTGCTAAGCATATTCATATGGGAGTGGCTGTTGCTGTAGATGAAGGTTTGGTAGTACCGGTATTGAAGTTTGCAGATCAAATGCAAATGACTCAAATTGGTGCAAATGTAAAAGAACTTGCAGGGAAAGCACGTAACAAAAAGCTTCAACCTAAAGAAATGGAAGGAAGTACCTTTACCGTTTCTAACTTAGGTATGTTTGGTATTCAGGAATTTACCAGTATTATCAATCAGCCTAACTCCGCAATTTTATCGGTAGGAGCTATTGTTGAAAAACCAGTAGTGAAAAACGGACAGATTGTGGTTGGACATACCATGAAATTGACCTTAGCTTGTGATCATAGAACGGTTGATGGGGCTACAGGAGCTCAATTTTTACAAACATTAAGAACTTATATGGAGAATCCGGTTACGATGCTGGCTTAATTCCAATAAATTTATAAGAATAAAATCCCGTTAAACCAACGGGATTTTTTTATATTTAAATATGAAGAAATTTTTACTCTACCTGGCATTGCCTTTCCTCATTTATTCTTGTGGAGAAGCAAAAAGCAACGAAAAACAAAAGTCGGTTAAACATCAAACCGAAAAAACAGGATTATCCTCTGAGATTACGGCACAATCCATTAAAGAATCTTTGAATTATTTGTCTTCAGATGATTTAGAAGGAAGGCAATTTGGTACTAAAGGTATTGAAAAAGCCGCTGATTATATTCAAAAGCAATTTAAGAAAGCTCATTTAAGGCCTTATTTTTCAACCTATTGCGATAGTTTTTCATACAAAGGTAAAACCGGATATAATATGGTAGGTTTTAAAGAAGGAACTGATCCTAAACTGAAAAATGAAATTATTGTTTTAGGAGCACATTACGATCATATTGGAATTGTTCCGGAAAGCAAACAGGTCAATGGAGATTCTATTGCCAACGGTGCTAATGATAATGCTGCAGGAACCGTTTCCATTTTAGAATTGGCAAAATATTTTTCAACTAAAGAAACCAAGCGAAGCTTAATGTTTGTTCTTTTTTCAGCCGAAGAAGAAGGGTTGATAGGCGCTAAGCATTTAGCTAAAAGATTAGCAAAAGAAAACGCATCAATTTATGTGATGCTGAATTTTGAAATGATTGGTGTTCCATTAGAAGATACCAGTTATTTGGCTTATTTAACTGGTTTTGGAGAATCAAATTTGGCTGAAAAATTTAATGAATATGCCAATGCTGAAGTGTTTGGTTTTTTCGAAAAGGCCAAGGAGTTTCAACTGTTCAAAAGAAGTGATAATTACCCTTTTTATCAAGAAATGAATATTCCAGCACAAACCTTATGTACGTTCGATTTTTCAAATTATCCTTATTATCATCACGTAGATGATGAAGCCAAATTAATGGATATTTCCCATATGAAAAATTTGATAGAACAAGTCATTCCGGGTATCGAAGGAATGGCGAATTCTAACGAGAAAGAAATTCAATTGAACGAAAACAACTAATTGCTCTTTATGAAAAGAATTATTATTACAGGGACAAGCCGAGGAATAGGTTTTGAAATGGTTAAGCTTTTGGCTCAACAAGATTGTGAAATTTTAGCCTTGTCAAGAAATGACCAGCCTGTAAAAGAGTTAAACTTGGATAATGTAACCACTTTTTCTTTTGACCTTTCTTCTGCAGAAGATTTAACTAAAGTAGAAGGGTTTTTAAAAGACAACTGGAAAAGAGTAGATGTGTTAATTAATAATGCCGGAAAGTTGGTCAACAAAAATTTTGAAGAAATTACATCAGAAGAATTAATGGCGGTTTATCAAACCAATACCTTAGGAGCTTTTCAATTAACACAAAAAGTAGTTCCTTTTATGAAAACGGATGGGCATGTGGTAAATATTAGTACGATGGGTGGCGTTCAAGGAAGTGTGAAATTTCCCGGCTTGGCAGCTTACAGTTCAAGTAAAGCGGCGATAATTACTTTAACTGAACTACTTGCTGAAGAATATAAAGAAAAAGGCCCGGCTTTTAATGTGTTGGCCTTAGGAGCGGTAAAGACAGAAATGCTGGAAGAAGCATTTCCCGGTTATGAACCGCCAACAACAGCAGAGGAAATGGCAGCATATATTGTTGATTTTGCCTTAACCGGAAATAAATATTATAATGGTAAATTGCTTCAGGTATCAAATTCGACTCCATAAGTGAAAGAAATTTTAAATAAATATCTTCCTGAACGAGCAGTAGAACCTGCGTTTGAGTTAATTGCTGAAAATGGTATTTACCTTAAAATTGTAAATGAAAGAAAAACGAGGCATGGCGATTACAGAAAGCAAAATGGAATAGCCCAAATCACGGTAAATGCTAATTTAAATCCGTATCGGTTTTTAATTACATTGGTTCACGAAATTGCGCATGCCGTTGCTTTTGAGAAATACGGAAGGTTTATCAAACCTCACGGAAAGGAATGGAAATATACCTTTCAGCAGTTGATGTTACCATTTATAAATCCGAGTATTTTTCCACAGCATATATTACCGCTTTTGGCAAATCATTTTAGAAATCCTAAAGCGAGTAGTGATACAGATGCGAGACTTTCTGTAGCTTTAAAACAGTTTGATCCGCAAAACAGTAAAAATTATATTTTTGAAATACCCTACGGAAGTATTTTTAGGATTGACAATGGCAGGGTGTTTAAAAAAGGGAAAAAAAGAATAAAAAGGTATGAATGCCAAGAAGTGTCTTCGGGAAGCGTTTATATATTTCAGCCTAATGTAGAAGTAGAATTGGTAAAAGTGGTGTAATTATGAATAGGAATAAAAATTATTATGCAATATTAATGGCTGGTGGCGTAGGTTCACGTTTTTGGCCAGTAAGTAAGAAAAAATTTCCCAAGCAGTTTCATGATATTTTGGGAACGGGAGAAACACTTATTCAGCGTACGTTTAATCGATTGGCAAGACTTATTCCAGAAGAAAACATTCTAATTCTTACCAACGGAATGTATAACGATTTGGTGAAGCAACAGCTTCCAAATGTGACCGATAACCAAATTGTTTTGGAACCCGTGATGCGAAATACCGCTCCTTGTATTTTACTTTCCGCTTTAAAAATTCAGAAGCAAAATGAAGATGCAATGATGGTGGTTGCACCCAGTGATCATTGGATTGAGGATGAAGACGCTTTTGTAAATGATTTGCAAACTGCTTTTGATGCCTGCCAGCGTCAAGATGATTTATTGATGACGTTAGGGATACAACCTACATTTCCGCATACAGGTTATGGCTACATTCAACATCAAACAAATCCTTCTTCTAAAGTTAATAAAGTAGTTAATTTTAAAGAAAAACCCGATTACAATACTGCAAAAGAATATTTATCTGACGGGAATTATTTGTGGAATGCGGGAATCTTTGTTTGGAGCGCAAAAGCCATTACAGGAGAATTTAGAAAACTCGTTCCTGAGATGTACGAAATATTTGAAGAAGGGCTACCTTATTACAATACTACGCAAGAGCAGCGATTTATTAATGAGAGTTATGAAGATGCCGAAAATATTTCTATTGATTATGCCATTATGGAAAAAGCAGAGAATGTTTGTGTGATACCCGCTAGTTTCGATTGGAACGATTTAGGATCTTGGGGAGCATTGCACGAAGAACTTGATCATGATGAAAATGAGAATGTTTTTATCAATTCAAAAAGCTTAACAGAAAATGCTTCTAATAATATAGTACGAACATTAGGAAATAAATTAGTAGTTTTAAAAGATATAGATAATTACATTATTGTTGAAGATGAAGAGGTGTTGTTAATTTATCCACGTGGTGATGAACAAGGAATCAAAAATGTAAGAAATTTAGCAAAAGATAAGTTTGGAGAAGACCTTATTTAATCCATGAAAGAAAACATAGAAAAAAACACAGAAGGATCAACCTCTAAATCAGAGAAACTTTCTGAAGATTTAAAAGGTACATTTGGAAGCTTTAAAAGTTTTCTTTCAGACTTACTTGATATACGTAGCGACACTGATCGTGATTCTACTATTGAAGCAGTAAAGAAAGATATCACCTTTAAGGGGCATAACGCTTGGATTCTTATTTTTTCTATTTTTGTAGCTTCCATTGGTCTAAATGTAAGCAGTACAGCGGTTATTATTGGAGCAATGCTTATTTCCCCATTAATGGGGCCAATCGTAGGGATTGGACTCTCCGTTGCTATTAATGATTTGGATACCTTAAAACGTTCCCTTATTAACTTAGGGGTGATGGTTGGTTTGAGTGTAATTACCGCTTTTCTTTACTTTTGGATTTCGCCATTAACCGGAAGTAATTCTGAACTAGAAGCAAGAACGTATCCTACCATTCTAGATGTTTTAGTAGCTATTTTTGGAGGCTTAGCACTTATTGTTGCTAAAACTAAAAAAGGCACCATTGCCAGTGTTATTTTTGGTGTAGCCATTGCGACAGCTTTAATGCCTCCACTTTGTACCGTAGGTTATGGTTTGGCACAAGGAAATTTATCTGATGCCGGTGGAGCTCTTTACCTTTTTTCTATTAATGCTACTTTTATTGCACTTTCCACATTTGTAGTTTCTAAACTTTTAGGATTTCCGTTAGTAAAATATGCAAATTCCAAGCGAAGAAGGTTTATTGCCCAGATAGCCTCTATCATAGCAATTATTGTAATGGTTCCCAGTATTTATTTGTTTTATAATATGCTGAAAGAATCTTACTTTAAACAAGAAGCAACTCGATTTGTAGAAGAAGAATTGATGATCTACGAAGATTCTTTCCTTCAGAAAAATGCTACTATTTTCGCATACAATGGCGGAAATGATCCTAAAATTGAAGTTTCTTTTTTGGGAAAAGAAATCCCGGGTTCGGTAATTAACCTTTGGAGAACCAAAATGAAGAATTATAAAAATCTTCAAGATGCATCTTTGATCATCCTTCAGAATGAAAATACCGAGTCGTACGATCAATTACAATATATGCGAGAATTTAAGCGTAGGGATTCATTGAATATTTTAAATAAAGATGAGCGGATTTCATTTTTGGAAGGAGAATTAAAAAAACTTTCCAAATTGGCAGAACATCAAATACCATTTAAAAAGATTAGCAAAGAAGCAAAGATCAACTACGAAGGTTTAGCTAGTTTTAGTTATGCCGATAAAATCATTTCAAACTTCCATACCACCGATACCATTCCAGAATTTAGAGTAGTTTGGGCAGATTCAATACCCCAGCAAGAAATTCAAAAAAATGAGTTGAAATTAAAAGAATGGTTACAGTATACCTTAAGTTTAGATACTTTGGTCTTTAAAAGGGATTAAGTTGATATGAATAAAATTTATCAACCCTTTTAAGTATAATTTATTTTTGTATATTTGAATCCGTATTAATTTATTTTAATTAAAACGTGATTGAAATGAAAAAAATTAGCTTCTTAGCAGTTGTTGCTTTACTCTTATTTTCTTGTTCTGATGATTTTGTAACAGATAATGAAATATCAGGAACTAATCAACAGTATGATGTAAATGGTCAGAATTTAACACAAAGTTCAAGAATAAAAACTGAAGACGATTATTACTGGCTAAAGAAAAAATTTGCAATGGCTTTACATAAAGCGATGGTGCAGAATGTTAATCTTCGTCGATTTCTTAAAGAAGAGGCAATAAAACAATTTGATGGAGATTATGATATCCTTTATAACTATATACGAGATGAAAAAATAGGCGATAAAACATTTAGAGAAATATTATTGCCATTTTTTGAAAAAGAAAGTGAGTTATCTCAAATAGAAAGTACTCTTGGAGCATTAACTATTTTTGTGCCTACTTTACCGGAAAATTCATTTTCTGCACAAACTTGGAATGTTACAGAAGAAGTTCCCTTAGTTGCCATAAGGTTACTGAATAACAGAAAGACCCCCATTATAAATAGTGAAGGGCAAAGCTTTTTGTTAGATGAAAATGCTATTCCCGGCTTTCCTGTAATTGTGATTAAAGAATCGGAAAGGGTAGTAGTAGAAAGTTTCCCTAATTATGATAGAAATAAAAATAGGGAATTTACCGCAGCAAATGGTTTTAAATTTAAATTTGAAAGTCCCTATTACAATCATCTTACCGGTACTGGTGGAGGTGCGGGTGTCGACCCTGACAAAATTACTTTGGCAGAGGCTTGGAATGTAAATGGCAAACACCAAAATTTAGGTTGGCAAAGAGATTATATTTATTATACCATTAACCCAACAAACCCTGATGGTCCTTTTATTAATAATTTTGCAGAGACAATACGTGATTTTCGAATAGAAGGTTCAACGCCATACAATGCCCTTCATAACATATCAGATCCTTCTTCTGTAAACAATAATTTATCAGATCCGGATTTAGAAGATGTTTTAATACAGAGTGGCACGCCTTCGCAAGGAAGTTTTTGGACGGATGGGAAATTTGATTTTAAAATTTATATTAATTACAATGCAGATAGTCCAGACCTTGTAAAAGTTTTTGATGCTACTCCAGAAAGCTTGTTTGATATTACTTATAGTGAAAAAAATATAGGTTTATTATGGATAGATTTAAAAATCTATACAATCACAGATATAAAACAAAAAAGCTTACCTCTAGATTTAGAAGTATTAACATGGCGTTTGCATGATTATAGTAATGAATGGAGATTTAGAGTGGAAGAAGTTGATTTACAGGTTAAAAACACTTCTACTACTTCCAGTTCAACCAAACACAATACCAACTTTGAATTTGAAGCAAGTGGAGAACTTTTTAATGTAGTGAAAATAGGTGGAAAATATGGGGCTAGTTCTGAGGAAACGCATTCTAGTTCAAAAACAAAGGAATGGACAGAATCTTCAGATGATTTAGGCATGACTGTGGTGCATTTTGGTGATAATGTTATTATTGATGAATTTGAACTTGTTATGAATTTACCCTTTATTCAAATTAAAGATACTATTTACAGATTAAGAAGGTATAAAACTAATGAATGTTCTTTTTCTTTAGTACCTAGAAAAGTGCAATAATTTATTTTTATGAAAGCAAATATTCTAGCATTATTATTATTTCTTTTTGCTTTGGTTTCTTGTGGTAATGACGATGATGTACACAAGGAAGAAAGCCATGAATTTAGGGATAGTCTTTTAGGCTGGTATAGGTTAGAAGCTGCTTATACAGATATTCCTTTAGATTTAAATCATGATGGTATGGCAAATACTAACCTTTTTGATGAAGTGACTTATTGTAATATGTCACTTCATCTTGAATCTTATACTAGCCATTTTACCTACAGAGAGAATCGTAATATAGTAAAAATCGCAGTATATACTCCGGCATCAAAATATATTTTGGAACAAGAAAGCTATAGTACTTGTTTATTTGATAATTATCGATTTTATGAGATTGAAATAAGTGAAGAAAGCCCAGAACTAAATATCATATATACCTACCCTGAATTTGAAGACGAATTTAGGGTTTGGATTCAAGAAGTTACTTGGGAGGATGAAATAGCTTATTTTACCTTTAAAAAAGAGTTTTATACCTCAGCAGGAACTTGGGAAGAGGTGACTTTGTATATGGAATATAAGCTAGATCCTGATTATGGGAAAAATTGAGTTTTGTTTTTTACAAGCCTTTTAATTGTGCTTTTCTCACTTTCTTAAATAACTCAGAAGAGTACACAAAATCGGTTAACGATTCATCCTCAGATTTGTAGATTTCATCTTTAGATCCGTTCCAAGCTAAATTCCCGTTTTTAAGGTAAACGATATTTTCTCCAATTTCTAGCACTGAGTTCATATCGTGTGTATTGATCACGGTAGTAATCTCATATTCTTTTGTGATCTCCTGAATGAGGTTGTCAATAAGAATAGCTGTTTTTGGGTCTAATCCGGAGTTAGGTTCATCACAAAAAAGATATTCCGGTTTATTGACAATCGCCCGGGCAATAGAGACCCTTTTTTGCATTCCTCCACTAATTTCAGAAGGAAATTTATGATTGACGTTTTCTAGATTTACACGCTGTAAAACCTCTTCTACACGATCCATCATTTCAGATTTTTTCTGCTTTGTAAACATCCGTAAGGGAAACATCACATTTTCAGCAATGGTCATCGAGTCAAACAAAGCTCCTCCTTGAAATACCATTCCCATTTTTTGTCTTAATGCTCTTTGTTTCTCGACATCAAGACTAGAATAGGCTTTGCCATTATATTCAATAGTTCCTTCAGTAGGTTCAAATAAACCTAATAAGCACTTTAAAAATACAGTTTTACCAGCTCCCGATTGACCAATAATCAAATTAGTCTTGCCTTGATAAAATTGGGTGTTAATTCCTTTAAGAATTTCTTCCTGTCCAAAACTTTTATGTAAATTATTTACTTGTATCATCTAGCTCAAAAGTAATTGGGTTAGTAAATAATTGGCAAGGATAAGTACCACACTTGTCCAAACAAAGGCAGTGGTACTTGCTTTACCAACTTCTAAAGCTCCACCTCTCATGTAATAACCGTGATAGGAGGGGATAGTAGCCAAAATAAGGGCAAAGAAGAAAGTTTTTATAAAAGCATATACCAAATGAAAGGGAATAAAGTCGTTTTGCAAGCCGTTTAAGAATTCTTCACCGGCAACAAAGCCCCCAAGAACTCCTGCGGCATAGGCTCCTGCGATTCCTACAAACATAGAAATAGCAATCACAAAAGGATATAATAGCATAGCAATAATCTTAGGAAAGATTAAGTAGTTAGCAGAGTTAATACCCATTACTTCCAAAGCATCAATTTGTTCCATCACCCGCATCGTCCCAATACTGGAAGTAATGTTAGAACCTACCTTACCAGCCATAATAATGGAAATGAAAGTAGGGGAAAATTCTAAAATAATAGATTGTCTTGCGGTGAAAGCAATTAAACTCTTAGGAATAAGTGGATTGGTTAAGTTCAATGCGGTCTGAATGGTTACTACTCCACCAATAAAGAAAGAGATGAATATAACAATCCCTAAAGAACTAATAATTAAATCATCAATTTCTTTAAAAATTAAACCTCTAAGCACAGAAGTTTTCGTCATTCTCCCGAAAACTTTCTTCAACATTAAAAAATATTCGCCAATATCGTGGAGGTACTTCATTCACACAGTTTTTGTAAAACTA
>CEOS01104158.1_pt1 | contig 142695 bp, 120 predicted proteins | sample 530601 | NCBI WGS metagenome assembly CEOS01 (sample SAMEA2620666, study PRJEB7988) | marine metagenome | biome: marine biome (ENVO:00000447); feature: mesopelagic zone (ENVO:00000213); material: "saline water (ENVO:00002010), including plankton (ENVO:xxxxxxxx)" | depth 1000 m
GCCCCCAGACACGTTGCCATCCCATCAAACATCAATCATGAAGGACCGAGACTCTACCTCTGAATGGTAACAATCAGGGGAGCACGTCACAGCCCGTTCATCATCGGCAGCGAATAGTCGAGAACGGCGATATCGGGCTGCAGCGTCCGGATCAGTTCCAGCGCGTCGCGCCCGTTGGAAGCCTCTCCCACCACGCGCCAGTCCGGATGAACGGAGAGCGCCGAGCGGACACCAAGGCGAATGGCTTCGTGATCGTCGGCCAATACTATTCGGCGAATAGGACTGCTCATGTCACTGCCCCCCGGATGACGATCCCTGGTCTTGCGGCTGAATTCATCGTGTCATCATCGTGCATGGTGCGCCTCTGGCACATCAGGGTTTTCCCTGAGAGCGGCGCCAGATCGCCCTTAGGCCCCGTTCGATCTGCTGCACCGCTGAACCTTCCATCAATCTAGGCACCTGCGTCAAGATGGCCGTGGCGAATGAGGATGCGGATTTACTCGATCGTATGCGAATCTGGGGGCGGGGCGAACGCAACTGCTCCTCTTGATCCACGCCGGCCGCGCTATTGACGCAAGCCCATGTAATCTGGCCGTACGGCGGCCGGTATGAGGCCCGCACTACCCGTGAGCCTGCGAGATCCAATTCGCCTTGATGGGACCGCGAATGTCCCTCGGCTGCCCGGGCGTATCGCGCGATGAAGGCAGTGACCCGCTCGCTACACTTGAAACAGGTCAGTATCGCAGACCCATGGCGGCATCTCCCAGAAGATAGCATGCAAGCGTGATGAGAACCACGCCGACAAGGTTCAACACCACCCCGCCCCGCGCCATCTGCTCGATGCCCACCCTTCCCGTGCTGAACACGATTGCATTGGGCGGCGTCCCCACCGGAAGCATGAAGGCACATGTGGCCGCCAGGGCTGCGGGGACAAGCAAAGACATCGGATCCATGTCCATCGCTATCGCGACTGCACCTAGAATGGGGATGAAGGTCGCAGCGGTCGCCGTATTGCTGGTGACTTCGGTGAGGAAGATGACCAGGGCAACGATTGCGGCGATCAGCAGGACGACGGGAAGCGTAGCCATATCGCCGACGAAAGATCCCATCCAGCCGTCGAGACCGGTCGCCGACACTGCCGACGCCAGGCTCAATCCTCCCCCGAACAGCAGAAGGACGCCCCAGGGAAGGCTTTCCTCCGCATCCTTCCAGTCCAGCACCGCGTCCCCGTCTGCGTTCGCGGGCAAAAGGAAAAGGGACAAGGCCGCCGCGATTGCTATCACGGCATCGTCGATCGCCGCCAGCCATGGCGGCATCGCGATAATGCCTGCGGCAAGACCGGGTACGATCCAGAAGAACGCCGCAGCGGCAAAGGCGCCAAGCGACATCTTCTCTCCCCTGCGAACGGGTCCGAGTGCGGCGATTTCGCGGTCCAGCGTATCGTGACCATCGCTCAGCCCATCCAGCCGAAACGGATACAACACCCGCGTCATCAGGAACCAGCCGATCAGGATGAATGCGAAAGCCGTCGGCAGGCCGATCACCATCCAGTCGAGAAAGCCGATCCTGATGCCCAGCTCGGTCAGGGCGTAGGCCGCGATGATCGCATTGGGCGGGCTGCCGAGCAGCGTCCCCAGCCCTCCCATGCTGGCCGACCACGCGATCGCCAGCATCATGCAGACGCCGAATTGCTCGACATGGGTGGACTTTTCCTCGTTTTCACCAAGGCCGTCCGTGACAAGCGATATGAGGGAAACGCCGATCGGCAGCATCATCAATGTGGTGGCGGTATTCGACACCCACATCGACAGGAACCCAGTCGCCAGCATCATGCCCAATATGATGCTGCGTGGCCCGGTACCGATCACGCGCATCACCACAAGCGCGAAACGTCGATGCACGTTCCATTTTTCGAGGCCGATCGCCAGCAGAAACCCGCCAAGGAAAAGGAACACGATGGGATTGGCATAAGGTGCCGTCACCTCTGCAACCGGCAGGCCCGCAAGGGTGGGAAACAAGGCAATCGGAAGCAATGATGTCGCCGCGAGCGGAATGGCTTCTGTCATCCACCAGATCGCCATCATCGTGCCCACGGCAGCGACAATGCGGGCCTGTTCATCCAGATCCTGCGCATTCGCCAGCAGGATCCAGACCACAATGGCGGCGACAGGACCGGACGCACGCAAAAGCCAGATCAATGGCCGGGACCGTTGTTGCTCCGAAATTGCCCCCCCCCGTCAACGCCATCTTCTATTCTTACAAAGTAACGATCAGGCGAACCTGCCGACAAGTACCTCTCGGCCATCCCAATCAGCCAGCAGGTGTTGGGAACCTGTCCTTAACCAGCATCTGATAGAGACGGAAGCGCAGCAGAACAGGATTTTGCGATGTCTCGTCGGGGGCATGAAAGATTTAATTCGGATCGACAAGTCGAATGCCGCGTCGACGGCCGGACGTTCACGGCCGTTCTTTACAACGTGTCGCTCTCGGGCTGCCTGATCGAAATGCCGTTGAACCGGATCATCAAAGGTGACCGCGTTCACCTGAAGGATGGCAGTATTCGCATGTCGGGCCTGGTGGTCTGGCATGACGAAAGGAATGCCGGCCTGCGTTTCGATCAGCCCTTGCATGAAGCGGTCGTTCGTTTTCTGGGCTATGACCCAGCCAAAGGCGAGCCAATCGTGCCCACCGACCGATTTGGAAGAGCCCTACCTCGCCTTCCGCGAAACGACCGACATTTCGGGGAGAACCCGTAAGAAGCATATTCTCTGCGACGAGAAAATCTCGCTATTCCTCGCAAATGCGACGGAGCAGCGAAAGCAACATCGCCTGTTCATCGGGCCGAAGCCCCGCCGCCATGCGATCCTGTGCTGCAAGTGCCTTGTTCATGCATTGCCGGGTAACCTCTCGTCCCTCCTCGGTAAGGACAAGCGTGATGACGCGTTTGTCGGCGGTTGAGCGGGACCGGCGGAGCAAGCCACGCTGCTCTAGCCGATCAAGCGTATAGGTAATGGCAGCGCCATTCTGGAAGCGCAGCCTGGCAACTTCACTGGGCGTCGAGGCGCGACCGAAATAAATTGTAGTGAGAACGCCAAATTGATGGGAACTCAACGCACAGTCCGATAACGCTGCATCGATATTATCGACGATCTTGTTAAAGCTGCGTCGCAAATTGAAAGCGAGCGAACTTTCGAAAAATTGCTCCTCTTCTCGGACGGCGCGGTCCGCAGCCTGCTTTCCATGTGCTTCATTCGTCATCGCAGAAATCAATTTATACTACCAACAATCGGAATTTTCGATCTGGAGATCGCGTGACCGCTACAGACATCGTGCCTGCGCCGCCGCGGGACCACGCAAGCTAAGACACGAACGCAACGATAGCGCAACCCTTCGATTCGCGAGCCTTCGATATTTATCGCTGAATTTCATGAAGTTATACAAGATCTCAGGTGCTGGATCCGCGGTGCGTCCGTTCGGCCTTGCACAATCGATTTTCAGTCGATCAAACGTCCTATCCAGATTGAAAAAGCGACCCGACAGAGATGAATGACCTCCGCGATTGGCATCACCTAACTAACCACATGGGATGAGGCCGTGCCGCCCGACTGCGCCGCAATTTCTCTTGCTGCGTTGGCGAAGGACTTGGTAAACATATGGTTATTAGCAATGCGTGCTGGCGATTTTTGACGACCAGCCAACGATCGGGGCCGGTACATGAACGATGGAACTGTCGCACAGTCTATCGTGCTTCCGCACCGTAGTCCGAAAAGCCTTCTCACAGGCTGGATCGGAACCCAATCCCGCCAACATCCGGAACGTTCGTCGCTTTCGCTGGGCGACTTTGCGCGGGCGCTTCGCCACCGCTGGATGCTGTTTGCGGCAATCCTCGTCGCGGTCACGCTGCTGGTCATCCTGGCAAGCTTCGTTCTTCCCGCGCGCTATTCTGCCGAGGCGAAGCTGCGCATCGAGCCCAATCCCGGCAGCACCGCGCAAATCGCGAACAATCCGGATCGACCACCGGATCAAGCCCTGATCGAGACCGAGGTCAATCTCATTCGCTCGCGCTCCGTACTCGGCGCTGCAATAGACAGCGTCGGATCCGACAGGGTAGCGGAAATCGTCAAGGCCGATGCTCCGCTCGATGAAGCCGGATTCCGTAATGCCGCCATCCGGGCGGTGGGCGATGCGATCGATGTCGAGCGCGAGGGGCAGAGCTATCTGGTCGGCATATCCGCAACCCTGCCCGACCCCGACCTGGCGGCCAGCCTCGCCAATGCCATCGCCCAATCCTACCTCGACCTGCGGCACAGCAGCAACGAAACCACGGGCAGCGAGCAGCTGGAAAATATCGAGGACCAGATTTCCGAGGTCCGTTCCAATCTCGACAGTGCGGAGCGCGCCGCGGCCGAGTATCGTGCCTCGCGCGGCATCGTCTCGGACGACAGCGCGGGCACGATAACCCAGCAGCAGATCGCCCCGATCTCGATGCAGCTGGCAACGGCAGAGGCGCAGGCCGCCGAGGCGGCGGCGCGGCTCTCCTCGGCGCAGCGCGAAATCGCGCGCGGCGGTATCGAGGCGCTTTCGGAAAACATGCGCTCGGACGTCGTGACCGAGTTGCAGCGTCAGCGCGCCGACATCATGCGCGAGCGCGGCGAGATCGTGACCAAATACGGTCCCAACCATCCCGCCATGATCGAGGCGAACCAGCAACTGGCTGATATCGATGCCCAGTTGCGGGCCGAGGCGACCCGCATCGAGAACAATCTCGCGGCCAACGCACGATCGACGGCAGCGAGCGCGGCCAGCCTGCGAAGCAAGCTGAACGAATTGCGCGCAAGGCAGGCCAGCGATGCGCGGCAGTCCGTGGCTGCGGAGGGGCTGGAACGCGAAGCCTTGGCCCAGCGGGAAGCCTATCAGGAGCTGACCCAGGCGGCCCAATATGCGCGCCAGTTGCAGCAGGGGGCCATTCCGGCAGGCGTGATCGTGCAAAAGGCTGTCGCCCCGGACGATCCCAGCTTTCCGAACCGACCGCTGTTCGCCATTCTGGGCGCGCTCGTCGGAGGGCTGCTTGGCGCCGGTGTGGTCGGCTTTCGCGAGATGTCGGGGCAAACGATCCTGTCGCCGGACGACGTGGCAAAGCGTGTGGGAATCGGCTGCGGCGGTGTCCTGCCCCCCGTGACGGCAAAGCAGCGGCGCAAGGCCGGTTCGGGCGAGAATGTATGGGACTATGTGATAGCCCGCCCCACGTCGAAATATGCGGAATCGCTGCGGCAGATACGTCGGGCGATCCGCGCCGATGTCAGAGGCAAGACCGGCGTCTATGCCATTACTTCGGCCGTGCCCGGCGAAGGCAAGACGACTTTGGCGATCAGCCTCGGCAGGATTGCCGCGCTATCGGGCGATGAAGTTCTGGTCATCGATTGCGACCTGAGGCGGCGGTCTCTTTCCAGCGATCTCGGTCTCAGCTCGCCCCATTCGCTCAGCGATGTCATTCACGGACGGGTGTCGCTGAATGAGGCGATCCTGACCGATACCGCATCGGGCCTCGATGTCCTCCCGGCTTCCGAGGCGGACAATGTCGGGCGCGATATCCTTGGGAGCGCGGCGATGGCCCAGCTCTTGGCAAGACTGCGTGGCCAATTCGACATGGTGCTTCTGGATACGCCGCCATTGCTGGCAGTCGCAGACGCACGCACCGTGGCGGCTCTCGCCGACGGGACCATCTTCTCAATCGATGCGGATTCGACGCCCGCGGCAACCGCTCGCGCAGCGGTCGCGCGGCTGGAAGCGGATGGCATCACAAACCTTGGCGCCATCCTGACCTTCCGAAAGGCCGGCAAGGCCGCAAAGGCCGCTATGGGGCAGGATTACGGAAAGTATGACGATTATTTTTCGGATTGACGATTGCTGCACTGCAATATGAATTGAACATCAGGTTAATTTGACGGTATTATTCGAGTTCTGGGGCATTCAAAGAGATTTTCGACGTATCGCGTATTGCATGACAAGCATTGCCTAAATGCATGCTTTGTAAATGTTTTAGCGTGCGCAAGAATTAGCCCCGATACGCTTGCGGTTGTTCTGACACTGAACTGGAGGTCGTGTGACGTGGCATTGAGATTCGCCAGATTTTCCGGACCGGACGCTACCGGCATTTCGGTGCCGGCGGCTTTCGTCATCGGGCGGCGGGCGATCTCTTCCGTGATGCGGGGTGCTTATGGGTAATCTTGCATTCGACTTCGCCACCGATGCCGAAACCGCACTGGTTGCGATCATCATCCCGACACTGAACGAGGAGGATCACATCGAGGCAACCCTTGATGCGCTTGCCCGTCAGTCGCTGGGCTATTGCAAGGAAATCATCGTCGTCGACGGTGGAAGCTCGGACGCCACCTGCGCCATCGTTCGCGACTATGCCGACAGGGATGACCGGGTTCGGCTGATCCATAATGCCAATCGCCTGCAATCCTCCGGCATCAATCTGGCCGTGTCGCAACTCGATCCGGACACGCGCTATTTCATCAGGGCCGACGCGCATTCCGTCTATCCCGAGGATTTCGTCGAAAAGCTTTTAAATGCGGCTGTTTCATCGGGCGCGCAAAGCGTCGTCACGCGCCTGAAGGCCGAAGGACAGACGTGCTTTCAGCGCGCGGTTGGAATGGTATCGAACAGCATTATCGGCACGGGCGGCGCCATTCACCGCGTGGGCGGGGATTCGCGCTTTGTCGATCATGGTCACCATGCGCTGTTCGACCGGCACTATTTCGCGACCATCGGCGGATATGACGAGAGTTTCGCCACCAACGAGGATGCCGAATTCGACGTGCGCCTGTGCGCGGCTGGCGGGAAGATCTGGTTCAGCAACGATTCGACGATCACCTACCTCCCCCGCTCGACGCCCAAGGCTCTGGCGTGCCAATATTTCGCCTATGGTGCGGGGCGTGCGCGCAATCTGATGAAACACCGCAACGGGCTGCGGCTGCGCCAGTTGCTCCCCCCTCTCACGGTGCTCGTCGTCTCGATGTGCATGGCGCTTTCGCTGTCGTCGCCGTGGTTCCTGATCGTGCCGCTGATCTACCTGCTCGCCGTCGGGTTTGCGACGATACTCATCTACAACAAGTTGAAGGCCCGCTGCGCGCTGGCGGGGATCATCGCGGCGCCCATCATGCATTTTTCCTGGGGTGCCGGTTTCATTACCGGGTTGACCACGTACAGACGAAATTTGCCGCTACAAAGCCAGCTATGATGCGGCGCTTTGCCGGTAAATGACGAACGGACCAGTCCCTTAGAAATGATGAAATCGGTACAGAAAATGGCGCGTCTCGCGCCGCTACGCTATCGTACCGTTACCCCGGTTGAGGAAATCGATCTCGGTGCTCTGGTCGCCCCGCCTAAGGACTTTCTTCCGACGAATCCGTCCCTGGCCCGACTGGGCAATCGCTTCGTCGCCAATATCCGCTGCGTCAATTACCGCCTCCGGAACGAACGGACGCTGAAAAGCGATTTCCTTGTCGGCAGTGATTGGCAAAGCCGCAACCGCGTCATCAGCTGGAGCGATGATCCCGCCAATCATGTCGAGCTGAGCGAGATGTCGGACTGCTTCGCGGGCGTCGAGGATATCCGGATGCTGGTCATCAAAAACCGGCTGTTTGCCAGCGGAACGCATCATGCGGGCGGGCGGGCGGTTATGAAATCGTTCGAATTCGACGAAACGCTGTCCCTGCTGCGCGCGCGGGACATGCCCTCGCCATTCGGATTCGGGCAGGAGAAGAACTGGGCTCCGTTCGAAAAGGATGGGCAGCTATACTTCGTCTACTCCATCGATCCGCTGATCATTCTGCGCGCGGCCGATAATGCTGCGGGATATGACATCGTGAACGGTGCCGGCTGCGATGCGAGCGATATATCCTTCACGACCGGAGGATCATCCCAAGGCATTCCGCACAAGGGCGGTTGGCTGTTCATCTTTCACAGGCGCCGGGTGCAGCCTTTGATTTCCGGCACGATCTATGTGCACTACTGCGTCTGGATTTCGCGAGATTTCAAAACCATGCGAAAAGGGCCGCCATTCGTTATCGGCCGCCCGGCGATCCATTTTGTGGGCGGCATGGTCGAGCATGAAGGCGCCCTGCTGATCAGCTATGGACGGGCGGATTGCGAGGCATGGCTTGCCCGGATTGCGTGGCATGACTTACCGGTTCCAATGCCGTGACCGCGATTCACCCCGAAACCACCGACCGGCAGGCGCAGCTGTCGCGCAATGCGGCGTTCGGTTTCGGTGCGGCCAACATTGTTGCGCTGGTCATCCTGCAAGGCTTCGGCGTTCCCTTCGCCGGATCGTCGGTGCAACTGTGTCTTCCGATCTATTTTGCCAGCCTTTGCCTGATCGTCTTCGGATTGGGACTGACGATCTCGCCGGTTCGGCTGTTGCTGTACGGAGCCATGGTGGCGGCCATGGCCGTTTCGCAAATGCTCAGCGGGGCGATTGCCGACGCGCCCGCGCTGATGCTCGTGCTCGTGCTCTATGCGGCATTCGTGATCGAGATACCGGTGGATTCCCAAACCCTGAAACGGGTCTTCGGGTTTTTTCAGGCCACGATGATGGGTGTGGCCGCTCTGGTCTTCCTGCAACATGCGGTCCAGTTCACGCTGGGTCCTGCCGCCTGGCCCAGCCTTCGCGAACTCGTGCCGGCCAGCCTGCTGTTTCCGGGATATAACTATCTTCAGCCATTCGACTATGGCTCTCCCTACATCAAGCCGAACGGGTTCTTCTTCCTGGAGGCCAGCTTCGTTTCGCAGTTCCTCGCCATCGCGCTTGTGGTCGAACTGGTGATGTTTCGGCGGATCTGGTTCATGGCCATCTTTGTCGCGGCCATCTTCGCGTCATTGGCGGGCTCGGGACTGCTTATTCTGGCGCTTGCGGCACCTGTTTTGGCTGTCCGTGCCCCCGCCAGGATCTGGTTGGCTGCCGCCATTCTGCTTGCCGCTACGGGCGTAGTCGCCGGGGCGCTTGGGTGGACCGAGGTGACCGGTCGGCGCATCGAGGAATTCAGCATGCCGGGCTCCTCGGCCTATAACCGCTATGTCCGGCCCATGCAGCAGCTGGGTCAACTGGTGGAGGAGCCCGAACGCGTGATCGTCGGTCATGGCGCCGGACGGGCACCGATAGGCGATGTGGGCGACGATACATTGCCTTTGTCGAAGATGGCCTATGAATACGGCTTCGTCGCCACCCTGCTTCTGATAGCCTTGATGGTCACGGCGATGTTCGGGGGCGGGTCGAGCGCGAGGATCGCTACGCTGTTGTTCCTCTACTACAATCTTGGCGGCGGGGGATTGAGCGTCCCCGTCTATGTCCTGCTGCCTGCCCTGCTTGCGGCAAATCTGAAACCGCGCAGACCCGCGCTTCCGGAGAGGCTGGCCGATGAAGCGCCGGCAGCGGACCCGCTGCCGCCTGTCAGACCTTTAGCCGCCTAGCAAATTCCGTTTCGTAGTTTTCGACCATGCGTTCCAGCGTGAACTCGCGTGCCAGCAATCGGCCACGCTCGGCCATGGCTTCGCGCCCCTCTGGATCGCGCATAAGGTCGATCATCGCCTGACCCAGATGTTCCGCACTGGGCGCCACGACGCGGGCGTCCTTGCCATCGCTCAGCCAGTCGCCGCCGAATCCCATATTGGTCGTAATGGCCGCCACGCCGAATGCCATCGCTTCCGGCAAGGCCAGCCCGAAACCTTCCGATATGCTGGGAAACAGGAACAGCGAGCTTTGACGCAACATGGTCGCCTGCGCTGCCGGATCATAGCGCCCCATGACCTTCACATTCGGGCGATCGGCAGGGTCGAACTCGGCCACGATTTCGTCGGCATGCTGCTTCGCGCCCGCCACGACGAGTTTGGCCGCCGGAAAGACCGATCTCAGCTTGCGGAATGCGCGGGGGACATAGGCTGCACCCTTGCGCGCCTCCCACGTGGCAAGCCAGAGCAACTGGTCGGGATCGCGTGGCGTGTCATGCTGCTCCATGCTGGCCGCGAGCAATTCGGGATGAATGGCCGCCGGGATCAGGCACAGCTCGTGACCGGGCGGCATACGCGCGCCAACCCAGTCGAGGTCCTTGCGGTTCTGGACGACGGTAAGATCGGACGTCGCGATACCCTGCCAGTCCCAGCGCCTCTGCATTCGGCCGGTAATCAGCCGGTACATCGTGCTGGTCGACCAGTTGCCGATCCAATCTTCGGCCCGGTTGGCCAGGTCGTCGTACACGGCAAGTCCGTGGAGATGGTTCACCAGCAAGGGCCGTCTGCCCCCCTTCTTGCGCAAGCGGGCAAACAGGGGGGCGGCCATGCCGGACGAGGACATGATCACATCGAAATCGGAAGGGTTCTTCTTCTCGCCCATGGCGCTGATCAGCCGCGGGAGCACGAGCCGTATCTTGAGAAGGTCGCCCACACCCTTGCCTTGCACGCCCGCATCTTCGGCGTGGTAAAGAGCAACCTCGTGTCCGCGCGCGCGCAGCGCGTCCGACAGCATGTGATAGATCCGCGATGCGCCCCCATTGGGATTGTTGGCGACATGGGAAAGCATCAGGATTTTCATGCGGCGTCCGGGCAAAGTCACGTCAGCCCGCTCTGCCGCCAGCCTGCCTTGCGGCGGGGCGCCGCGCTGGACGAAACGCTGGAAGGGATCGAGAAGAAGTAGCCGATCTTGCACTGCAGTACCTCCGGCCATACGACACGGCTGGGCGTGGCCCATTCAGCGAAAAAGATGGTGGCGCATTTCAAGGGCAATGTCAGCAATCTATTTTGCATCGCAGCAAGACGGCGACGTGCGCGAAATCGTCATGGGTCAAATAGCCTTTTGAGCCGCATTGGGCCGCACGATCTGCATGACGGTTCTCCTTTCCAGCAGCAGGATCAGGGTCACGTAAACCGCTGCGCCGGTCACGATTTTCGTCGCCAGCCCCATGATCCCGTCAATCTCGAATTCTAGATCGATGAAGGACAGCATGGCCCCCATCCCCAGCAAGGCCAATCCAATCCGCATAAATGGCCTGAATTGATCCACATATGCGATCCCGCCGCTGCGATGGAGAACGAGCGCCCCGACGGTGAAATAGGCAAGGCCGAACAATGGCCACAGCATCAGCGTCCAATGAATGTCCAGCCCGACCGATGCGAGCAGAATGGTTCCTATGCCGGTGATCGGCAACCCAAGCGCCTGTACCATGACCCAGCGCCCCGGATAGCCCAGCGCCTTCACCGCAGCGCCCCAGACCACGCAGGAAAAGTTGAGCAGGCTCCAGATATTGACCGCCACAAGCGCGATCGCCGCCCCTTCCCATCCCGGCCCAAGCAGCACGGCAATCAGATCGGCGCTGACGAACGCCATTCCGACGAACACCGGTCCGGTCACAAGAAACGCCATGCGCGACCCCTGCGATATCATCGCGGCCAGCCTGTCCCGGTCATGCGCGACACGCGACAGGATCGGCAGCGCCAGCCTTTGCGTCACCATCGCCAGCAAGGCCCCGACACCGTCGTTGATCCTGAATGCAATGCTTGTCTGACCGACGGGCACGACGCCGTAATAATAACCCAGCAGGACATTGAACACGCGGGGCGTGGCGGCCCCCAGAAACGCATCGGTCACGCTGAACACGCCAAACGAGGTCAGCTCTTTCGTATAGCCCCAATGCGGCCTGAACCGGGGCATGCGCGATTGCGACGCCAGCATGGTCACCGCTGCCACGAACGCAAATCCGACATTGCCCAGAACGACGCACCAGGCACCGAACCCGGCCAGTGCCAGCCCAATGGTGAGCGATCCACCGACCAGTTTCGCCGTCATATTGCAACGCGACAGGATCCTGAAACGCAGCTTGCGCGCAAACACCGCCTCGGGAATGCCGCGGATGCCGAGCAGCAGACAGGTCAGCGCCTGAACCCTGATCAGCCATGTCAGGTCCGGCTCGTCCAGCCAGTCGGCAAACAGCGGCGCGAGCAGGAACAGCAGCAGAAACACGGCGGTTCCGGCGATCATCGCGCCGGCAAAGGCGGCATCGATGATCCGTACCGACCAATAGCGGCGCCGGACCAGCGCCTCGCTAAACGGCATGGCGATGATTGTTTCGGCCAGCGATACGATAAGAAAGGCCAGACTGCCGAGGCCGAATGCGGCGGGGCCGATGATCCTGCCCGCCGCGAGGCTGACCACGATGGCGGTGAACAGTGCCACGAACGCTTCTGCCGAACCCCACGCAATCGATCCGCGAAGGTTCTTCACGACAGGGACCGTATCAGGGAAAGCAGGCGCTTGCCGTTTTCGGCCCAGTCATATTGCCGCGATGCAGCCTCGAACGCTGCCTCCTGCATCGCGTTCAACCGGTCGAAATCGTCGATGGCGGCAATGATCTCGTCGCAAAGCGCTGCGCTGTTCGGCGCCTTCAGGCAATGGCGGACCACCTCGCTGGCCTGCCCGGCAAGCGCCGATTCCAGTCCGGCGACAGGCGTGCGGGTCATGACATAATCGAGTACCTTCAGCTTGAAGCCGCCGCCGACAGCTTCGATCACCAATCCCATCCGGCATGCCTGAAGGAAAGCTGGCAAATCATCGACATAGCCCAGGAAACGGCTTGCCTTGCAGCTTGCCTCAAGCTTGCGCCGAAAATCGTCGGGAGCGCCGCCGACGATAGCGAGTTCGATGCCCGCCCGGTCGAGCAAGGCGTCGGCGACATCGAGGAATGCGCGCAGATTATGCTGCTTCACGATCCACTGATACGATCCGACTATGGCAACGCGCCTAGGAGTATCCCGGTCTATCCCGCGCGCCCCGACGCGGGTGCCGTTATAGCCCGGCGGTATGACCGCAAGATCGCCGCCTGCACCGATCGAACGGAAGGCGTCGGCGTCCTCTGCAGTCAGCGTGACGACTGCCTCGCACGCTTCGGCCAGCGCACGCTCTGCCCTTGCGGTACGGCGGGCATTCAGCGCGAGCACCGCCTTACGCAGCCGGTTGCCGCGATAGGCTGCGGCGAGATCGCGGGTAACCTGCGTCTCGAAATCATGAGCCACATGGATCACGGGAGGACGCTTGCCCGCCCTCGTCCGAAGGATCGGCAGTGCCCAGATCAAGGCATACTGGTCGAGTACGATCGCGTCCCACTGCTCCTCCAGCAGCGAGATCAGAACCCGCTTGTATTCGCCCGTACCGAAACGGCCCGCGACAAGCGGCAGGGACGAGGCCAGCGCGCGATATTGCGATGCCGGTTTTCCCGGCACGATCCTGAACTCAAGAGAAGAAAGGTAGTCCTGCGGATTTGCATCGGGCGCGTCCGGGCTCGGCAGCCCGACGAAACAGACATGCGCGCCCGACTCTGCCAGCGCTTGCGCGAGAAAGCCGGTGTACATCCTGTCCCCCGCGTCTAGCGGCAGGGGCATGGCGCGCGCCAGCCACAGGACTCTGGGGCCGCTCACGCCGCCACCGCCTTGAGCCGATCAGCCAGTCTCAAGGCCAGAGCCACGATCGTCAGGGTCGGATTCGCGTGGCCGCTGGTGGGAAATACCGACGCGCTCGCCACATGCAGATTATCGAGCCCGTGGACACGGCAGTGCTGATCGACCACACCGTTCGAGGCATCCTGCGCCATGCGGGTTAGCCCGATGTGGTGACCGCCAACGGCAACCGGATTCTGCGCCGCCTCGGCCAGTTCGGGCAGGCTCTCCTCGATCTCCGCAACGCCGCTTTCCGCAAGGCTGTCGTTCAAGGCGCGATAGGCTGCCCTTGCGCTGGCCACGTCAAGTTCCGACGGCTTCCAGTCGATCTGCAAGCGAAACATGCCATGCCGGTCGCGTTCGCTGGAAAGGGTGACGCGGCTCGCGCGCTGCGGTTCCTGCTCGACGTTCATGTCGAGGGCGTACCGTCCCTCGCCGTTCTTGAGCGCGACATAGGGCAGCTTGCGCCGGGCCAGCATATGGCGTTTGATCCAGTCGATGCCGAATCCTGCCACGCGCGGCGCACCGGCGACGATATTGCGCATGTGCCCCGTCCAGAAAGCGGTGCGATGCTCCATCGCGGCGGCGGCCACATGATCCACCATCGCCAGTTTCCTGCGATATTCGGGAATGACGGTATTCTTGGCCACATACATCAGCGACAGGATGCCGTCGCGATGCGCAGGATCGACGATCCCCGGATGGTGCAACCGTACCGACGCATTCAAGACCTGGTAATCCCGCTGAAACTGCGGCGACAGCGTGAACTTGCGCCGGGCATAGACGCCATCGCGCGTCATTTCGAAGCCATGGCTCACCGCCCTGCCTTTCGGCGTCAGCCTCAAGGTTCCCGCCGACAGTTCAAGGTGGCACATATAGGTCCGGCCAAGAAAATCGGAATGGTTACCGATCCCGCCCTGATCGAACCAGCTGTTGGCCAGCAGGCGATAGGTTTCGAGGCCCCCCGCAGCCACTACCACCTGCGCGGCCCTGATCGTTTGCCGCGTTCCGTCAGGTGCCGTCGCCACGCAGCCCGTGACGCCGCTGAAATCGCCGCGCGGAGGCAGATCGACGCAGGCTGCATTGGTGACCATCCTGACATCGGCTGCCGCCACCAGTTTCTCGCGATACTTGGCGAAAACGTCGGTCGGCAGGCTGAACCGCTCGATCACATCGGTCTTCATCGCGCCGTCGGCGAATCCGTCGATCAGCTGGCCATCCGGCAGGGCGGATGCGGATCGATAATCGAACTCACCGGCATCGAGAACGTTCTGAGCCCGCCGGTAGAACGGCACGAGTTCCTCGTAATCCATCGGCCAGCCGGACAGCGGCACCCAGTCCCGCTTTTCGAAATCGACGGGATCGAGGGGGAGGCATCGCCCACCCCAGATTGCGGACGCCCCGCCCGCACGCCGGTGCCGGTACAGCGACGGTTCGGGATGCGCGGGGTTCCGGCTTTCCCCTTCGAGAAACGACTGGCTGTCGGGATCTGGCTTCTCGCCGCCAGCTTCGAGAAGGATGACGTCCTTGCCGCTGCCCATCAGTTCGAGGGCAATGGCAATTCCGGCGGGTCCTGCCCCGACGATGCAGATGTCGCATGCGGTGTCGTCGGGCAGCTTCTGCCGCGTCAGGTCGGTCAGCATGACCGGGCCTTCGCCATGGCGTCATGCGCCTGCCGCAGATGATCGGGATTGCCGGTACCGACAAGAGCCACGCTCACCCCATTGGGTACGGAACCCATCGCCGCGTCGATGTCATGGTCGGTCCGGCCCGCGAACAACTCGCGCACGATCAGTTCGACCTCGCCGGCCATGGCTTTTTGCTTGAGGCGCGGATCCAACAGCAGCACTTGCAGCGGCAATTGCACGACTTCCACCCTGCTGTCCGCAAGCGCAGCTTCGAAAGCTGCGGCGTCGTCGATCGAGACACCGACCCGCCGCGCCATGCCGCGATCCTTGAAGTTGACGAGATGGTCCATGGCATCGCCTTTACCCAGGACGTCTGCCGATGGGCTGTGCAGCAGGAAATTATCGACCGTTTCGCGCCGCAAACGGCGAAGCGAACCAACGATCGCCTTTTCGAGATGCCCCCGGCTCCAGTCCTGTGGAAGGAGCCCTGCCCTGCTGGCCGCCGCAGCCCTGGTCAGGCCTGCCCGCCGGTCCATCAAAGGCTTCAGGATCGGTTTTGCGGTCAGCACAAGCCGTTTTGCCAAGGGGAACCGCTGACCCGCCTTGGTCGTGATGACCGCGTCCGGCGTGGAGGCAAGCAAGCGGCCCAGAAACCTCTCGCTGTCCCCCTGTCCGTAGATATCGGCCGTATCGAAATGCCGAACCCCCATGTCGAGCGCGGCTTCGACAAGGCCGCGCGCCGACTGCGCATCCGTCCCGCCGACGAGCGAACCGAAGCGACTGCAACCCAGTCCGATTGTCGTCACGATGTCCGCTTCTCATGGCCAGTGGCAGACCGGGCATGGCCGCGACGCCCGCAATGCGCCGGGCCGTGCCATAGGAATGGAGATAAGCGACAGTGGAACAAAGCAAAATCCCGGGGTGCTGGCCCTGCGTTCCGGCCGTTGTCGCCCATTCCGGGAAATGCCGTCAAGACGGCGAGGACGCAGTTGCAGCATTCAAAGGGGCTAGATGCCTCGCTCTTTCGTGCCGCAACGGGCCCTTCCCACGCCCATGCCGGTCTGCATCACTCCAGCAGTTCGACCAGTTCCCGGTAATCGTCCGATACGCTTGGATATTGGTCCCGGCTCAACTGCCCCGGATAATCGGCGTTCGAATCCCAATAGGATTGATAGACGAAATCATAGCGGTCGAACCATTCCGCTGCCTTGTCGACGATCAGACCGGAATCGTTCGATCTTACGCCCCACTCGGACATGGCCGTCTTCTTGCCGTGCGAACGCGCGAAATCCTGCTGCCATTGCAGGCCATAGCTGCGCGTGACCGCGAAATCCCATGTCTTGTCGGGCCCGCCCGGATCGTCCGGATGCACATAGAAGCTGAGGCCGACGATATCGACCACGTCGTCGCCCGGATAGGCATCCTCGGGGTTCATGCCGAGATCGCCGATATTGGGCGCCCATTCGAAACGGAAACGGTTCGAGACCGAACGGAATGCCTCGACGAACTTGCGGAAGCCGTTGCGGTACTCGGCTTCCTTGCCGGCGGCCGCCCAGGGCTGCCAGTTGCCGTTGAATTCCCAGCCCGTACGGACATGGATCGGCCCGTTACCCGGCGACGCGTCGAGCAGTGTCCGCGCGGCATTGCGATAGTGATCATCGTAATCGCCGGCGGCGGCTGCATAGAGATTGCCGCCCTGCTCGAACAGCGGGATGGTCCAGTACTTCGTGCGGTTCACATCCTTCCACTCATTGGCCAGCCAGCCGATGGAGCTTTCCCAATCGGTCCAGTTTGCCCGGCCGGTATGAAGCTGAACCGCCTCGCTCCGGGCGCCGAGCCATGCCTCATAGCTACCGAGCGCAGCCGGCTGATTGCCGACATAGACCGAATTCACGGTGATGTTGCTGCTGCCGCTTGGCGCGGGCGAAGGCGCCGGGGAAGGTGTGGGTGCAGGTGCGGGTGCGGGTGAAGGAGTGGGGGTCGGCGCTGGATTCGGAGACGGTGTTGGTGTTGGTGTTGGTGTTGGTGTTGGTGATGGCGCCGGTGTGGGTGATGGTGACTTGCCTGAAGAATCAGGCGCGATCACCACGGGCGGTTTGTCAGTCGCAGAGGTCTCCGACCCGCTTCCTCCTCCACAGGCCGTGAGGATCAGGGCTAGGCATACGCTGCTCATGGCGCGTTCATAACAGTGTTTTGTGGCGGTCATGTGCGGAAAAGGCCACAGGATGCTTAACGTCCGATAAATGCGATGAGTTGACGCATTGTTAACCCGATCGGATGAGGCAGGAATGCCACGAAGCGTGGAACTAATCCGTAGGAGTAGGTGGACGCCCCGAATTGCGGGCCCGATCCACCTGTCAAGCCGCCGCCGAATCCGCACTGAAAAATGGCGCGATTCGCCTAATCATCGCCGACTTGCATGGCGGCATTGAGCTGGCCGAGCGCCTGCGCCTTGAGCTGGTGAACACGCGGAATGCTGACTTCCAGTACCTGCGCGATTTCCGACAGGTTGAGTTCCTCGACGAAATAGAGCTGAACCACCAGCTGAAGCCGTTCGGAAAGCGAGCCGATCGCGACCGAAAGACGGTTCGACTGTTCCGCTGCGACCATTTCGTCATCGGCATCGGGCGCGTCGTCCGCAAAGGCGCTATTGCTGTCGGAATAGCACAGGTCGATGGGGTCGAACCGCATAGGTTGGCTGCTGCACCGCATGGCGGAAAGCGTCTGTGCGTCCATGCCCATGGCATCAGCCACTTCGGCCTCGCCGGGTGTCCGTCCGAGCACCGCAGCCAGCCTTTGCGTCTCGCTCTCGATCTCGCGCCGCTTCCGCGCCGCCGTTCGCGTCGTCGGGGCCTCCCGCCGGATAAGGTCGAACATCGCCCCACGCACGCGCGTCTTGGCATAGGCGGCAAAAGCGTGATCGCCTTGCCCCTGGTGCCGCTGGATACATTCGGTGAGCGCCATAAGGCCCGCCTGCACCAGATCCTCCACCTCCATGCCCGGCCGGCCGCTTCCATAGGCATGCCAGGCGAGCCGTTTGACCATCGGCATGAACTTCCTGATCAGCTCTGCAGGGGTGCTGCCATAGGCGACACGCGCCTGTGCGCGGTCAGGATACGAAAAAGCGGAATGATCGTGCTTCACGCGGCCATCTCCATGGGGGTTTCGGTTTCAGGAATGGCTGCGTCGGATCCAATGATCTCGATCACCTCGATCGGCTGGCTGGCCGGCAGCTCGCCGATCGAGATGACCACGCATTCGGGGGTCCGCTGACGCACCAGCGAGGCGATGGCGCGGCGCGATTGAGGCTGCACCACCAGCGCAGGCGGCAAAGCGCCGGGCCCGCGTTCGTCGACCAGCTGCTTCACCCGCCGCGCGATCGTCGTGGCAAGGCCGGGTTCGATCACTGGCCAACCGGTCACCGGATCGCGCAGCCCCTGCAGGATGGCGCCTTCCAGCGCGCCGTCCAGCGTGATCACGGGCAGCGACCGCGTCGGGGGACAGATCCGCCCTACGATCGTAGCACCAAGATCGGAGCGCACCCTGTCGACAAGCGCTTCGTGTTCCTGCGTGCCCTGTACCGCGCGGGACAGGCTGGCGAAGATCGGCAGCGGGTGGCTGATGGCAATGCCATCCTCCAGCAGGCTGCGCAGAACCCGCGTCACCGCGGCAAGCGACAACGGCTGAGGGTGAAAGGTTTCGACCAGATGTTCCGAGTGCTGCTTCGTCGCTTCCAGCAATTCGCGCACTTCGTCCGGTCCCAGCAGGTCATGCGCCCTTTCGCCGAGGAGCTGGTTGAGATGCGTCGCTACCACCGTTCCGGGATCGACGACGAGAAACCCGGCGGCCGTAGCATGATCGCGATTGCCTTTATCGATCCACAGCGCGGGGCAGCCGAAGCTGGGATCGCGGGTCTCCGTGCCCTTCAGGCGATGCGTGGCCGACGCCTCGCCGGTGTCGATGGCGAGCAGGCGGTCGGGCTCTACCGACGCGCCGCCCAGTGCCACGCCGCCCAGCATGATCCGATAATCATAAGGCGCCATGTCGAGCGCGTCGCGCAGCCGGAACTGAGGGACGACAAAGCCGAAATTGCGCGACAGCTGCTTGCGTACGCCGGTAATACGAGCGATGAGCGGCGATCCCTTTTTCTCGTCGACGAGAGGTACCAGTCCGTAACCCAGTTCGAGGCTGACCAGCGTCATATCCGACACATCGCCCAGATCGATCCTGTGCGGATCCGCCGGTGCTGCGGCCACCGGTTCGATCGCGGGTTTGTCGGCCCGCTTTTTCAGACTGCGCGCGAGCCAGAACGCGCCCCCCGCGGCAGGCAGGAAGATCGACTGCGGCATCGCCGGGATCATCCCCACCGCGGCCAGCACCACACCCACCGGCAGCCAGCTTCGCGGGTCGGCGAACTGGCCGCCAATCTGGCCCGCCAAATCCCGGGCATCCGACACGCGGGTCACGATCACCGCCGCCGCGATCGACAGCAGCAGTGACGGCACTTGCGCCACCAGCGCGTCACCGATTGCGAGCTGGATGTAGGTCTCTGCCGCCTCGCCGGCGGAGAGCCCGTGGGTGATCATGCCAAGGCACAGGCCCGCGATGATGTTCACCGCCAGGATCAGCAGCGCCGCGATCGCATCGCCCTTCACGAATTTCGACGCACCGTCCATCGAACCGTAGAAATCCGCTTCGGTAGCCACTTCGCGGCGGCGGGCCTTGGCTTCATCGGCGGTCATGATGCCGGCGGCAAGGTCGGCATCGATGGCCATCTGCTTGCCGGGCAGCGCATCCAGCGTGAAGCGGGCCGAAACCTCGGACACGCGGCCCGCGCCCTTGGTCACGACGACCATGTTGATGATCATCAGGATCAGGAAGACGAAAATGCCGACCGCGAAATTGCCGCCGATCAGGAACGCGCCAAACGCCTCGATCACATGGCCTGCCGCCGCACCGCCTTCGTGGCCGTGGACCAGCACGACGCGGGTGGACGCGACGTTGAGCGCGAGGCGAAGGAGTGTCGCGAATAGCAGGACCGACGGAAAGGACGAGAAATCCAGCGGCTTTTGCGCATTCATCGCCGCCATCAAAACGGCGACCGAAAGCGCGATGTTCAGCACGAAGGAGATGTCGAGCAGGATCGCAGGAACCGGAACGATCATCAGCAGCATCAGGGCGATGATGCCGCCCGGCAGCGCCATGGCGGCCAGGTCCGCTTTGCGCCTTGCGCTTCCTGCGGCGGTCACAGGCCGAATCTTTCAAAGCGCGCATAGGCAGCCTTCACCGCTGGCGGCGCCGCCTGCGGGTTGTTGCCGAACATCGACTGCAGGCTGTCGCTCATCGACCTGCCGCCCGCGATTTGCGTGGTGACCGGCATGGCGCGCGCTGGCGGCGGGGCGGGAATGCCGCGTTCGACTGGCGGCAAGCCTGCGCCGAGCTCGCCCGTCATCGCGCCTTCGACCTTCGCTTCGATGATGGCCATGACTTCGGCAAGACTGCGTTCGGTGCCCGATCCGGTGCGGAATATGCCGCGATTGGCCGCGCTGGCCGCGGGCAGCAGGGCGGTTGCCGAGGCATCGGGATTGCGGGCGAGCGCCGAGATGAAGCGCGTCGCGTCGCCGCTGCCGAGGAAATGGCCGAGATAAAGCTCTGCGGCGTTCGGCTGGCGGCCCAGCGTGCGCATCATCTCGTCGCGGTTGTCACCCGCGAGTTCGCCCGCCATCAGGGCCGAGGCGGCAGGGTCATAGCGCAGGCCCATGATGTGGCCCGCCAAGCTGCTGTCGGTGATCCGCCCGTTCGCGATGGCGGCGCTGGCCCAGCCCAGCCCGTGCTTTGCACCGTGGCGTTCCAGCGTGGACAGCCAGGTCGCATTGGTGAACTGGAACAGCCCCGCCGCGCTGGAGGTAGCGGCCTTTGCTTGCGGGTTCAGCGAGGATTCGATCTTGGCCTGCGCCAAGAGGAAATTGAAATCCTCACCGGTGCGTTCGGCGGCGCGGGCTATGTCGGCGCGTATCGAGGCACCGGTGCCGGCGGGTGCTGGCACATGCGCGGCTGAAACGGGCGGTCCACTCATCGGGGTCGATCCTGTCGGTTGTCGTGACAGGATTGACAAAGCAATTAGCGTGCCAGTTTCACCTCATGCCGTGTCAGGCCCGCATGTCGGCATAGCGTTTCGCGCCGTAAAGGCGCGGCGATCCACTCAGCATGTCGATCCGCGCGGCGATATTGGCGGCGACCAGATTGCGCATCTGGCGGTTCACCTCGTTCGCGTCGCGGGCGGCGCGGCTCATCGCACGGCATTCCTCGTCGAACGATGCGAGGTCTGCTTCGTCGAGACGGTCGCACAGGCCCAGCTTGGTGCGGGTCGCTTCGGTGATGGCGTCGAGGTCGAGACCGGCAATCGCCTGCCGTTCGGTTTCCAGCACGGCAAGCATCTGCCGCAGCGCGTCCTTCAGCCTTGCATTGACGGTCATCGTTCGGTCCCTGTCATGCCGCCCGTGATCCCGATTGCCATCATGGCGTCGGCGATCTTGCGCGGTTCGATGGAATAGGTGCCATCCGCCAATGCCTTGCGTATTTCGGCCACGCGGTCCTTGTCGACCGGCGCTTCGCCGACATCGAGCGTTTCGGACATGACGATGCCCGATGTTACCTGCTTTCGCGGTTCGGTCGGGGCGCCTGCCGGTGCGCGCACGGACGAAAGGCGCGTTTCGCCCGGAATGTGGGGACGGATCGGTCCGATATCGTACGATGCCATTTCGCGGGTTCCCTAAAAGCGGTCCGAACACCATGACGGACGCTGAAAGAGATCTTTAAGGGCCGCTTGCAAATTGCCCCTGTCCGGTCGGCCCCTATCCTGTCGTCAGAGTGACGACACCGGGGCCGGTGACGCGGGCGCGCATGATGTCGGCGCGGCGATTGCCGGTCATGGCGGGGCGCACCTTGATCCAGTCGCCGACCGCGCCGCTTTCCAGCGCCTCGCCGGGGCGGGAGATCGAGAAGCCCTGCCCCGCGACCGAGATCGACACCGCATCGCCGCGCTGCACCGCGTCTTGCCGCGCCGCCGCTGCCTGAGCCGCCGGGCGGGCATGGACGGGCATGTAGAGCCGCCATCCGCCCGCGTCGGGACACTGCAACATGACCGTATCGCGTTGCTCGCTGCGCCAGGCTATGTCGACGGGCACGTGGCAGGGGCGCAGTTTCAGCCTGCGGTCGAGCGGCTGCATTGCGCCGCCTTCCTCGCCGATCGGCGCGCCGGTGAACTCGGCGATCCGGCGGTCGAGCGCGGCGAGATCCTGCACATCCTGCGCCGCGGCCGAACCGGGAGCGGACAGGAGCAGGGAGATAAGGGCGTATGCGGAGATCATGACAATGGCCTTTCGGGTTTTGCCATGCTCCTGCAAAGCCCGTGCCAGATGCATCGAACCCGCGCCGAAAAGTGACAAAGGTGACACGTCCTACAACGGTTGTAACCCGGCCCTGCACCGCGGAAATGCGCGGGTTTCGGCCCAAAAGTGACAGCAGGGACCTGCGGAGAAATTTCACGCATTTGAAAGAGCAGGAAGGAGCTAACCCGCCGCCTGCCTGTAGGACAGTGAAAACTATAGGACAGTGAAAACAGCGACCTAGCCATCATAGGCGAGCACGGCGCTCGGCTGGCCGCCGTCGGGTTGCAGGACGATGCGCGGGACTGCGCCCGCCGCGACCGCCTGTGCGGCCAGTGCGGCGGCGGCGGACATGGCCGTTTCGGGGTGGGCCGGGTCATAGCCCATGGTGATCTGTAGTCTCGCGCCCTTGCCCAGCCCTTGCGCGGCGATCCAGTCGGCGATGGGCGGAGCATCGGGCGATGCGCGGTAGATGGCCTGGGGGATAGGGTCGAGATTGGACGCGTCGGAGGACTTGCCTCCACCCGCATAGGACGCGGTGACGATGAACAGGATCAGCGCCAGATCGGCGAGCATGATTGCCCAGCCCGCGCCGCCCGCCTTGGCGTGACCGATCATAGGCAGAGCGGCAGGCATCAGGCCGCCTCTGCCGCGTCAGGCAGCGGCAGGGGGTGCACCACCGCGCCTTCCAGCTGCCATGCGGTCCAGCGCATCAGCTCGTCGCGGGCCTGTTCCTCGGCCTCGCCCGAGCGGCGGATCGCCTCGGCCAGCGGGGTCAGCACCAGCTGCGCCAGCAGCACGCCGTAGAGCGTGGTCAGCACCGCCCCGGCCAGCGCGGTGTTCATCCCCTGCCCCGGATCGGCGGGCAATTGCGACAGCGCCAGCAAGGTGCCTGCTAGCCCGAAGGCAGGCGCGTTCTCCGCCGCCATCGCCAGCGTTGCATGGGCGCGGCGGTTGTCGGCCATGCGCAAGGCGCGAAAGCGGGCCATCTGCTTGTGGAACAGCGCGATATTGCGCGCATCGACCATCGCCCTGGCTGCCTTCTGGCTGGCACGGTCACGGAAATAATAGGGTTCGGTGCGCACCAGCCCGTCGACGCGCACATCCTGCACCATGCGCGCGAGATCGCTGCGCAGCGCGTCCTCGTCGAATTCGCGCGTCGCCAGATGGCGCACGGTGGCGATCGTCGCGCGGCATTCGCCCAGCCCTGCACGCAGCAAGGTCGCCAGCGCCGTGCCGCCAATGACGACGGCGGCGGACAGGGGATCGACAAGCGCGCTGAAATCCATCGAAGAATGCTGCCCTCTGCCGGCGTGGTGACTCATCGGTCGTGACGGGCAAGACGGATCGCGCGGCGATTTTTTCAGAGGGGCCGCGTTTTGCGGCAATGCCAGCGGCAAGATGTTGCCGCGCGTTTGCCGCCGCTTGCCGCTTCGCCCCGCGCGAACGGTGCAAGCCGCGGTTTTCCTGCCATTCTTGGCAATTGGCACGGCTCTTGCTTTTACCCCTTGCGAGATAGGCGAAATCTTTCGCAGCAGGAAAGGCAGGGATCATGCCCGGCGATTTATTCGGAATTCATGGGGCCGCGCTGCAATTGCGTTCGCAGCGCATGGGCGTGCTGGCGTCGAACATCGCCAATGCCGGAACCCCCGGATACAAGGCGCGCGACATCGACGTCACCGCCGCGCTGGCCCGCATGCAGGGCGGCGGCAGCGTCGACCAGGCCGCAAACGGCGCGACCCTGTTTCGCGTGCCGGTGATCGCCTCTCTCGACGGCAATACGGTCGAGCTGCAGAACGAGCAGATCGCCTTTTCCGAAAACGCCGTGGGCTATGCCGCCACGCTCGACCTGATCCGCGGACGGGTCGAGACCGTCACCCGCGCCATCCGGGGAGAGTGAGCATGGCCGACCGTCCCTTGAATGCCTTCTCCCTCGCCCAGCGCGGCATGTCGGCGCAGATGGTGCGCATGAACGCGGCGGCATCGAACCTTGCCAATGCCGGTTCGGTCGCCGCCAGCGAGGGCGAGGCCTATCGCCCCGTGCGCGCCGTGTTCGCCGAGGATCTCGACCGCGCGAGCGGCCAGTCGACCGTGCGCGTCCGCTCGGTCGTGCGCGAGAATACTGCACCCACCCGCCGCTACGAACCCGGCCACCCGCTGGCCGACGCCAATGGCGAGGTCTGGGTGTCGCCCGTCGATGAGAATGCCGAGATGGTCGAGATGCTGGAAGCGTCGCGCCAGTACCAAAACATCGTCGAGGCCCTTTCCACCACCAAGCAGCTGATGCTCGACACGATGAGGCTCAAATGACGATTTCCTCCGTAAATTCCGCCAGCGCGCCTGCGCCCGCGTCTTCGGGCGGCGGTTTCGCCTCGCTCGACCAGTCCGATTTCCTGAAGCTGATGACGGTGCAGATGCAGCACCAGGACCCGTTCGACCCGGTCGATAACAAGGAGATGCTGGCCCAAATGGCGCAGTTCTCGCAGCTGTCCGCCAGTTCCGAGACGACCAGCGTGCTCGAACAGATTTCCGCAAAACTTGATGCCCTCGCGGCGCTGGCCGCCGAAAAGGAGTAATCTCGCATGTCCTTCTACACTTCGCTGAGCGGGCTGAAGAACGCCCAGACCGGCCTGAACGTCACCGCCCATAACATCGCCAATGCCGAAACGAGCGGGTTCAAGAAATCCTCCGCCAATTTCGCCGATCTGGTCGCGGGTTCGGCCAATGCGGATCCGCGCATGCTGGTGGGTATCGGATCATCGGTGGATTCGATCACGCAGAACTTCGACGTCGGCCCGATCGAGCAGACAGGCGCATCGCTCGATCTTGCGATCACGGGCGACGGGTTCTTCTCCACCGTGTCGCTGGCCGACGGGAAGACGATGTACACGCGCAATGGCGGGTTCGGCATCGACGAGGCTGGCAATGTGCAGGACGGCGACGGCAATGTGCTGCAGGTCTTCGCGCCCGGCGCCGATCCTGCCGTCGATGCGCCGGTCGGGGCTCTCGTTCCGTTGGTGAACGGCGCGGGCAGCGAGTTTGCGGGCATCACCGTCAACCGCGACGGTTCGATGCTGGCATCCTATGCCGACGGCACCACCACGGCGCTGGGCACCGTGGCGCTCGCCAATTTCACGACGCCGACGGGGCTGCGGCAAATGGGGTCGTCCAACTGGACCTCCACCGGCATTTCGGGCGTGGCGACCTATGGCGCACCCAATGTGGGTCGCAACGGGGGGATCATGTCAGGCGCGATCGAGCGGTCGAACGTCGACCTGTCGGAAGAGCTGGTCAGCCTGATCACTGCGCAGCGCTATTTCCAGGCGAATGCCAAGGCCATCGATACGGCAACCCAGATCAGCCAGACGATCATCAACCTGCGGACCTAATCATGGACCGGCTGATCTATTCCGCCGTGTCGGGCATGAGCGCGAGCATGGTGCGTCAGCGCGCCATCGCCAGCAACATGGCCAACGCGCAGTCCACCGGCTTCAAGGCCGAGATCTTCGATTCCCGCCCCGTCACCCTCGACGGCGGGCCGGTCGAGGTTCGCGCCCAGAACCGGACCGAGGTGCGCGGCGCGCAGATGGCGGACGGCGAGGTGAACGACACCGGCAATCCGCTCGACATCGCGATGCAGGGCGATGTGCTGCTGGCGGTGCAGGCACCTGACGGCAGCGAGGCCTATACAAGGCGCGGCGATCTGTCGATTTCGCCCACCGGCGTGCTGCAGACGGGCGACGGATTGCCGGTGATCGGCGATGCCGGGCCGGTGACGGTGCCGCTGGGCGGCGATGTCGCGATTGCGCCCGACGGGGCGATCCTGCTGTCCGATCCCGCCGTGCCCGAAGCCGCGCCCGAACGGATCGGCCGGCTGAAGCTGGCGAGCGCCGCGGGTAGCGATCTGGTCAAGGGCCTCGACGGACAATTCCGCGTTCGGGGCGGCGGGATACTGCCCGAAGACCTCGACGCCAAGCTGATCACCGGCGCGTTGGAGGGGTCGAATGTCGTCTCTTCCGAAGTGCTGGTCGAGATGATCGAGGCGCAGCGCCTGTTCGAAATCCGCACCAATGTCGTCTCCACCGCCCGCGATCTGGATGAGAGCGCGGCGCGGCTGATGCGTCTTTCATAAGGGAATTCTTCGATGCCCAGTTCAGCACTCCACGTCGCCCGCACCGGGCTTGAGGCGCAGGATGCGCGCATGCGCGTCATCGCCAACAATCTCGCCAATGTCGGCACCACCGGCTTCAAGCGCGACCGCGCCAATTTCGCGACGCTTGCCTATCAGGCCGCGCGGGTGGCGGGTCAGCAGAGCAGCAACCAGACCGAATATGCCGAGGGGCTGAACCTTGGCACCGGCGTGCAGATCCAGTCGACCAGCCGGATCGTGACGCAGGGCACGCTGAACAACACCGGAAATGCGCTGGACCTGGCGCTGGACGGCGACGGCTATTTCCAGATCGAAATGCCCAACGGACAGATGGGTTATACAAGGGCGGGCAATTTCACGCGCTCTGCCGATGGCTTGCTGGTGACGTCGCAGGGCTATGCGGTGCAGCCGCAGATCACCATTCCCGAGGGCATGACCTCGCTGACCATCAGCGACGACGGCACCGTCTCCGCCATGGTGGCGGGCGATGCGGAGCCGGTCGAACTGGGCCAGCTGACCATCGCCAATTTCGCCAATCCGGGCGGGCTGCGGCCGATTGCGGGCAATTATCTTGAGGAAACCGCGGGCAGCGGCCCCGCCCTGCTGGGCGTCGCGGGCGAGGAAGGGCGCGGCCATGTGCAGCAGGGGATGCTGGAGGGCAGCAATGTCAATGTCGTGCAGGAACTGGTCGACATGATCGAGACGCAGCGCGCCTACGAGATCAATTCCAAGATGATCTCGTCCGTCGACCAGATGCTGCAGAATGCGAACCAGACGCTGTGACCATGCGCCTAGTCCTTTCGCTCGTCGCGCTTGCCAGCGCATCGGCCTTGCAGGCGCAGGATGCCGAGATGGCGTACGAGCCTGCCCTGCCCTATCCGCCCTCGCCGCCCGCGGCGAATGGCGGGATCTTTCAGCCCTACACCGGCTATGTCGGGCTGTACGAAGGGACGCGTGCGCACCGGGTGGGCGACCTTGTTACCATATTGCTGATCGAAAGCACGATCACGTCCAAGTCCGTGCGGTCCAAAAACGACCGCAGCGGCAGCCTTGCGCTGATCCCCCCGGTGACCGGTCCGTTCGCGTTTCTTTCCCCCAGCGACCTTAAAGCCGCGGGCTCCGCGTCGTTCTCTGGAAGTGGAAGCGCGGGGCAGACCAGCACGATCGCCACCGCGCTGGCCGTGACCATCGTCGAGGTTTTCCCGAACGGGACCGCGCTGGTGCAAGGAGACAAGGACATGCTGCTTAGCCAGGGGGACGAATGGGTGCGCTTTCGCGGCATCATCCGGCTGGCCGATGTCGACGCGGAAAACACCGTGATGTCGAGCCGGGTGGCCGATGCCAGCATCGAATATTCTGGCAAGGGCGCGTTGCAGCGGGCGAGCAAGCCCGGCTGGCTGTCGCGCTTCTTCTCCATCATCAGCCCTTTCTGACGAGGCCCGCGATGCGCCGCTTTTTCCTTATCCTTGCCGCCCTTTGCACCGGCCTGCTGCCCGCGACGGCGCAGGCGGAGCGTGTTCGCGACCTTGGCCAGTTCCAGGGCGTGCGTTCCAACCAGCTGACCGGATACGGCATCGTGGTCGGGCTTCCGGGCACGGGCGACGACAATCTTGAATATGTGACGCAGGCGATGAAGGGCGTTTCTGGCCGGATGGGCCTGCAGCTGCCGCCGGGCGTGCAGCCCGCGCTTAAGAACGCTGCCGCGGTGATCGTTACCGCCGACCTGCCAGCCTTTGCCAAGCCCGGCCAGCGAATCGACGTGACCGTGTCGACCATGGGCAAGGCCAAGTCGCTGCGCGGCGGGGCGCTGATCATGACGCCCTTGTACGGGGCGGACGGGCAGATCTATGCGATGGCGCAGGGCAATCTGGCCGTGGGCGGTCTGGGCGTGTCCGCTGCCGACGGATCGAAGCTGACCGTCAATGTTCCCACCGTGGGCCGCATCGCCGATGGCGGCAGCGTCGAACGCGCGGTCGCGACCGGCTTCGATAGCGGCGAGGTGCTGCGCTATAATCTGTTCAACGCCGATTTCCTGACTGCGAGCCGGGTGCGCGATGCGATCAATCGCATGCTGCCGGGCACCGCGAGCATAGAGGACGGGGTGACGCTGGCGCTGCGACTGCCCGCGGGCAGCGACCGCCGCGCCAGCCTGATGGCCGCGATCGAGATGCTGGAGATCTCGCCCGCCGAGACGCCCGCGCGCGTGATCGTCAATTCGCGCACCGGCACCGTCGTGATCAACAGCGCGGTCCGCCTGTCGCCCGCCGCGATCAGCCACGGCACTTTGACGGTGCGGATCGACGAGAACCCGATGATCGTCCAGCCCGGCCCGTTCAGCGACGGCCGTACCGCGCTTGAGCCCAATTCCGAGATCTATGTCGGCGAGACCGGCGGACAGGTCGCCCTGTTCGAACCCGGCGCCTCACTGTCCGAGATCGTCGATGCGCTGAACCTGCTGGGCGTGGGCGCGTCGGACCTTGTCGCAATCCTGGAAGCGCTGAAGCAGGCGGGCGCGCTCAAAGCCGAAATGGTGATCCTGTGAGCATTTCGATCAACAATGGCGGCAGCCCTGCTCCGCTTGGCGACCGCGCGCAGCTGCGCGAGGCGGCGAAGAATTTCGAGGCGATCTTCCTGCGCCAGATGCTGTCCGCCGCGCGCGACAGCTCGATCCGCAGCGATCTGTTCGGATCGAACGGGTCGGACACCTTCAGGCAGATGCGCGACGACGCGTTTGCCGACATCGCCTCCGAACGCGGCGTGCTGGGACTGGCCGACATGATCGAGTTTCAAATGTCCAAGAGCATCAAGGGTTAAGGTCGGTGGCTTCAGATCTCATCTCGATTGCCCGCAGCGGCACGCGCACGGCGCGGCAGGCGCTGGACGTGACGGCGAACAATATCGCCAATGCTTCGTCCGAGGGCTATGTCCGCCGCACCGCCCAGATGAACGAGGTCATGGCGACCGGCGGCATGTCGGGCGTCGGCAATCTGACATTGGCGGGCGTGCGGCTGAACGCGGTGGTGCGCAACGCCGACGCGTTCCGCCAGTCCGAAGTGCGGCGCACCGGTTCCGACCTTGCCCGCGCCAATGCCGAATTGTCGGGCCTGACGCATATCGAGAACGCGCTGGAACAGAGCGGGCTCTACGAGGCGGTCGTGGGGTTCGAGGCCTCGCTGAGCCGCCTGTCGTCGAACCCCGTCGACCGCTCGCTGCGCGCCGCCGCTCTCGAAGCCGCGCGGGGTATGGCCGATGTGTTCAACCTTGCCGATGCCGCGCTGAAGGCCGCGGGCGAAGGCGTGACCTTCGAAGCCGGGGCCGAGGTCGATCAGCTCAATCTGCTGACGGGCGAGCTGGCGACGATCAATGCCAAGCTGGCCCGCGCCGCCGGAGGATCGGGAGATCAGGCGACACTGCTGGACCGGCGCGACCTGCTGCTGGGCGAATTGTCGCAGAAGATCGGCGTGCATACCGCCATCGCGCCTGACCAGACCGTGCAGATCCGCGCGGGCGATGCCAGCGGGCCGCTGCTGCTGAACGGCGATACGGCGAGCGCAGTCTCGATGACAAGTGCGGCGGACGGGACCCTGAATTTTGCCGTGGGCGGCGTCGGTATCGTGCCGGGCGCGGGATCTTTGGCGGGTCATGCGCAGGCACTGGACGAGCTGGCCGATGTGTCGGGCAGGCTGGACGCGCTGGCGATGGACATGATGAGCGCCGCCAACACGGCGCAGGCGAATGGCGCGGCGCTGGACGGCAGCGCGGGTCTGGCGATGTTCGGCGGGACCGGCGCGGGCGACCTGACGCTGAACCTGTCCGACGGATCGCTGATCGCCACCGCCCCTGCCGGATCGCCCGCGAACAGCCGCGATTTGTCGAACCTGACCGCGCTGCGCAATGCCCTGACGGCAGGCGGCGTGGCGGCCAATCTCGATGGGCTGCTGTTCGATGTGTCCGCACTGGTGAACGGGCGGACCACGACGCGCGACACCCTGGCGACCATCGCGGACAACGCCAGCGTCGCGCTGCAGGCGCAGGCGGGCGTCGATCTCGACGAGGAAGCGGTCAATCTCGTCCGTTTCCAGCAGGCGTTCCAGGCCTCGGGCCGCGTGATGCAGGTCGCCAGCGATATTTTCGATTCCATCCTCGGCATCAGGTGAGGCACGCATGAGCATTTACGGAACCGGCACCTCGGCCTTTTACGCACGGTCGCGCTTTGACATGGCCGCGCTGCGCAGCCAGGCCGAGAAGACGCAGGGCCAGCTGTCGAGCGGCAAAAGGCTGGAGCGATCCTCCGACGATCCGGTCGCGGCCTCGCGCCTGCGCACGCTGGACCGGCAGGACCGGCTGGGCGAAGTCGACGTGTCGAACACCAATCGCGCGGCGGGCGATCTTGGACTTGCCGATGCGGCGCTGCGGTCGATCGCGGATCTGGTGACGCGTGTCCGCGACCTGTCGATACAGGCGGGTTCGGAAACGCTGAACGACACGCAGCGCGCCGCCATCGGGATCGAGATCGGGGAGATCCACAACCAGCTCGTTTCGCTTGCCAATGCGCGCGATGCGGGCGGGCATGCGCTGTTCGCCGGCGAGGCGACAGGCGATGCCTATGCTGTCGATGGCACGGGACAGGCGGTCTATCTGGGCACCGCCGCGTCGGGCGAAGTCGAGCTTGGCGAAGGGCAGACCGTCATCCGCTCGATCACCGGGCCGGAGATATTCCAGATCGATGTCGGGGGCACGCCGGCGAACCTGCTGAACGTGGTGAAGGACCTGTCGCTCGCACTGGGCGGCGCGGTTCCCGACACGGCGCAGGCGGCGCGCGACGCACTGGGCGGGCTGACCGCGGGAATCGACAATATCGCGACCAACCAGACCGTGCTGGGCGCGCGCCTCGTCTGGCTGGATTTCGTCGGCGAACGGCAGGTCGATCTGGGCGAAATGCGCGCCACCGAAGAAGCCGACAAGGGCGGGGTCGACATCGCCGAGGGCATGATCCGCCTGCAGGAAACCATGACCGTTCTTCAGGCCAGCCAGGCAGGCTTTACGCGCCTGTCGGGCCTGAGCCTGTTCGATCACATTCGCTGAACTCTTCAACGCAAGCTACGGAAATAGCATCATGTTCGCAGCCATCGGTATCGTCATCCTGCTTGTTATGGTGTTCGGCGGGTTCGCCCTCACCGGCGGTGCGCTGGGGCCTGTCATGCATGCCGTCCCGCATGAAATGCTGATCATCGGCGGCGCAGCGCTCGGCGCGGTCGTCGCGGGCAATTCGATGCACGAACTGAAGGCCATCGGCGGCGCATTCGCCAAGGTGTTCAAGGGACCGAAGCATTCGAAACAGGATCACATCGACGTAATCGTGCTGAGCAGCCGGTTGATGAAGATGCTGCGCAACGAAGGCCCCGTCGCGGTCGAGAGCCATGTGCAGGACCCAAAGAACTCCGCGATTTTCAATGAATTCCCCCGGCTTCTTGCCAACAAGCCTTTGATCGACCTGCTGTGTGATGCGATCAGCCTGCAGGTGGTGTCGTCGGGCTCCCTAGAACCGCATGCGGTGGAAGAGGTCATGGACAATGCCATGAAGACCCATTTCCACGGGCTGCACGAGCCGCAGCATGCCTTGCAAAACCTGGCCGACGCATTGCCCGCACTGGGCATCGTGGCCGCCGTTCTAGGCGTGGTGAAGACGATGGGGTCCATCGACGAACCGCCATCGGTGCTGGGAGGCATGATCGGGTCGGCGCTGGTCGGCACGTTTCTGGGTGTGCTGCTGGCCTATGGCATCATCGGCCCGCTGGCCGGGCGGCTGAAGCAGATCAACGAGCAGGACGAGCAGATCTTCCACGCCGTCAAGCAGGTCATCATCGCCAGCCTGCACGGATGGCCGCAGCCGCTGGTGGTCGAAAGCGCGCGGTCGGGGCTTGGCCACGGGTTCCGGCCGGGCATGAACGAGATGCTCGACGCGATGCGGGGCAAGTAGGATGGCAAGCGCCCCGGTCGATCCGAATTTCGACGGCAGGAACAGCCGGCCCGTCATCGTCAAGAAGGTCACTGTCGTCGCTGGCGGCCATCATGGCGGCGCGTGGAAAGTGGCCTATGCCGATTTCGTGACCGCGATGATGGCGTTTTTCCTGCTGCTGTGGCTGCTGAACGCCACGACCGAGGAGCAGAAGCAGGGTCTCGCCGACTATTTCTCCCCTACGCTCGTCCAGATGCGCGAGAACAGCGCGGGCAGCAACGGGCTGCTGGGCGGCGCGTCGTTTTCCGACATGAACAGCGTGTCGAACGCCAGGTCCGAGCGCGGGCAGATGTCGATCTCGCCGCCGCTGGAATCGGGCAAGGCCGGACAGTCCCAAGAGACCCGCCGCGCGGTCGAGCGCATGCTGCAATCGACCCCTCGCCTGCGCCGCCTCGCCAAGCAGGTCAGGCTGGTGCAGGTGACTGAGGGGATCCGCATGGATCTTGTCGACGATGCCGATTTTGCGATGTTCCACCTTGGCACCACGGTGCTGACGGCGGACGCGCGCGAATTGCTGAACGCCATTGCCGAGGCGGCGGCGGCGCAGAACACGCAGATGACATTGCGCGGGCATACCGATGCCCTGCCCTGGCGCGACGGCGTGCCGGGCAACAACTGGTCGCTGTCGGCCGGTCGCGCCGAGGCGACAAGGCTGGAACTGCTGCGCGGCGGGATCGCCAAATCGCGCTTTGCCCGGATCGAGGGCGTTGCCGACCGCGAGCCGCTGATCGCGAACGACCCTAACGATCCGCGCAATCGCCGGATCTCGATCACGGTGCTCGACTGATGGGGGCGCTGGTTCGAAGGCAGGAGCGCAAGAGCGTCGAAGGCCTGTGCCGCTATCGCTTCGGCGGCGGGATCGCCGTGCCGGTGCGCATTTCCGATCTGACCGAGGGCGGCTGCAAGATCACCTCGATCCCGCGCGCGCTGGCCGAGGGCGACCGCATTTCCATCGGCATAGAGCCGCTGGCCCCGGTATTCGCCACCGTCAAATGGGTGGACCGTGGACGCGAGGCCGGGCTGAAGTTCGACAATCCGCTTTACCCGTCGGTTTTCGACTGGCTGCTCTCGAACATGAAGGCCGGCTGACACGGCATTATTGCCGGTCTGACGCCAATCCAGTAAAACGCGCGGGGTCCATTGCAAGGATACGCGCCATGCGACGTCGCCGCCTGATCGGTTACTGGGCCTTACCCGTTCTTATCCTGTCACAATCCGCCTGCTGGGAGGATTCGTCCGCCGAGACCGGCGCGAATTCGGCGCAGCCTGCGGAAGCGCCTGCCGTCACAGATGACGAGATCTTCACCGCCGCGGGCTTTACCAAGGGCGCGGGCGGCTGGACGAAATGCGGCGACCCCGGCACGGTCAGCTATGAACCCGGCCAGATTGCGGGGCGCGGCGATTTCAACGGCGACGGCCTGCCCGATGCGGTGGTGGTCGAGGGCGGCACCTATTGTTTCGGCATGACGGGTTCGGGCTATACGCTGGTCAGCCGTCAGGCGGACGGGCAGTGGCGCATCATGGACGAGCGGCCCGGCATCCTTGAGTTCCTGGACACCACGGGCACGGACGGCTGGCCCGATATAGAAGTCGGCGGCCCCGGTTTCTGCTTCCCAGTCATCGGCTGGAACGGCAGCTCCTATGAAACCGTGCGCTGGGAATATGAGGGCAAGGCCTGCACAAGGCCCTGATCCGTGTGACCCGAACACGAAAAAGGCCCGGCGGTCTGTAACCGCCGGGCCTGAACGATCGCCCGTATCGGGGGGAAGTGACGCGGGCGACGCCCCCTTTCTTAGCGGAGCAGCTGCATCACGTTCTGCTGGCTCTGGTTCGCCTGGCTGAGCATGGCGGTCGAGGCCTGGCTAAGGATCTGCGCCTTGGCCAGTGCGGTCGTTTCGGCCGAATAATCGGTATCCTCGATCCGCGAACGCGCGTCCGACAGGTTGGTCGAGTTGGTGGCGAGATTGTTTACGACGCTTTCCAGACGGTTCTGGCCGGCACCCAGCGTGGCGCGGGTGGCGGAGATGTCGGTCAGGGCCGCATCGACATTGGTGATCGTCGTCGCGGACAGCGCGGCGGTCGTCACGTCGAGCGCGGCCGCATCCATGTCGGTGATGTCCAGCGCCTTGCTGGTCAGCGTGACGACGTCGGTCGCCTTTGCACCGGTCGCGATCGAGAAGGTCACGTCGGTCGCGCCATCGGTGCTGAAGAGGGCGACGCCGTTGAACTGCGTATTGGCAAGAACGTCGCCGATCTGCGCGGTCAGCTCGGTCACTTCGGCCTGGATGTTGGTGCGGTCGGCGGCAACATAGGTGCCGTTCTTCGACTGGACGGCCAGTTCGCGAACGCGCTGCAGCATGTTGGTGACTTCGTTCAGCGCGCCTTCCGTCGTCTGCGCAAGGGCGATGCCGTCATTGGCGTTGCGCATGCCCTGGTTCATGGCGCGCACGTCCGACGTCATCTTGGTGGCGATGGCAAGGCCTGCCGCGTCGTCCTTGGCGCCGTTGATGCGCTTGCCGGTCGACAGGCGTTCCATGGCGGTGCCCAGCTGGCGGTTGGCCGAGACGGAGGCGCTCGACGCTTTCATCGCGGCGATATTGGTATTGATTACGGACATAGTGAAACTCCTGGTCTTGAGACTTCCTGGTCTGAAGTATTCCCGGTCGGCCAAGCCCCAATTGCCTGGCTGCCACGGGGAAAAGCGGACGATGCGGCGGGAGTTTAAGGGGCGGGATCCAAATTTCGGTCCGGTTCGGATGTAATGCTTAACGACTAGGTGGTTTTCCCTAATCGTTTCGCGGAATTCGTTTCCGATCCCCCCTTTAATAGCGGCCTTGAACGTTGCAGCATTAAGGGGGGAACCTGGTGTCCGCTGTTCAATACACCGAGAATGCGCGTGCCCGTCACGGCGCGCTGATACAGAGAATGTCGGCCATCTGCGGCATCACGCTTGCTGCCGAGGGCAAAGGCGAGATTTTCGTCCGCGATGCAGCAGAGGATACGCCTCCTCCGCCGCGGGCCCGCGTCGTCGAATTGTCGCGCGGCGAGCAGCTGTCCATCATCCGCAAGGGCGCGCGCCATGTTGCGGTCACCTATGAAGATGCGATGTCGGACGGCGCGCTGGCTGCGGCGCTTTGCGCCATGTCGGGGCCGGAAGATCCCATCGCGGGCGATCCGGAAAGCCTTGCGGTCTTCGCCCTTGCCCAGCGCATCGCGGCAAGCGACATTCCCGTGTTGATCAATGGCCCCACCGGCACCGGCAAGGAAGTGCTGAGCCGCTTCGTCCATTCGCGCAGCCCGCGGGCGGACAAGCCGTTCATCGCGGTCAATTGCGCCGCCATGCCCGAAACCATGCTGGAAGCCATGCTGTTCGGTTACCAGAAGGGCGCGTTCACAGGGGCTAATGCAGCAAGCGAGGGCTTCATCCGCGCCGCCGACGGTGGCAGCCTGCTGCTGGACGAGATCAGCGAGATGCCGCTGGCCTTGCAGGCCAAGCTGCTGCGCGCCTTGCAGGAACAGGAAGTCGTGCCCATCGGCGCAAGCGTTCCGGTCAAGGTCGACGTGCGCATCATCGCCGCCGCCAACCGCGACCTGTCGCGCGAAGTGGCCGAGGGACGGTTCCGGCAGGATCTCTATTACCGGCTGAACGTGTTTCCGCTGGGTCTGGAAGCGCTTGAGCATCGCCCGCAGGACATCGCCCTGCTGGCGCAGGCCATGGTGATGCGTCACAGCCCCGCGATCGGCCCAGTGCCCTGCATCGCGGACAGCGCCATCGCCATGCTGAAGGACCACGACTGGCCGGGCAATGTGCGCGAGCTGGAGAACGTGATCCGCCGCGCGCTGCTGCTGGCCGATGGCGCGCCGTCGATTGGCGCGAACCACATCATGTTCGACCGCGCCCCTGCCCGCGCCCTTTTCCGCGAGGAACCGCGCGAGACCGCACGGGTCATTCCGCTGAAGACCGTTCGTCATGAACCGGCTGCCCGCGAGGAAGCCTGCCTGTCGAGCGTGAAGCAGGAATCCGAAATGCGCGCCATTCTGGAAGCGCTGGAGGAATGCGGCGGCAACCGCCTGCGCACCGCCGACCGGCTGGGCATTTCGGAACGGACATTGCGCTATCGCCTCGCCTCGATGCGTGAGGCGGGTGTCGAGATCGAGCGCCGTGCCAGCGGAGGCGTGCAATGTCGCCGGTAAGCGGTGCGGGCTCTGCCATGAGCGTCCAGCAGATCATCGATTTGCGCAACCAGATCATCAATCGCAGCGACGCGCTGCAAGGCATCCACGCGCCGGAGGCTGCCGCTGCTGGCGCTGCCGGTCCGGCGCAGGGGTTCGATGCGACGCTGCAGGCGATGATGGGCAGCGTGAATGCCGCGCAAACGAAGGCCGATACCGTCAGCGCCGCCTATCAGCGCGGCGAAGTCACCGACGTGGCGCAGGTGATGCTGGCCCGCCAGGAAGCCGGCGTTGCGTTCGAGGCCACGCTGCAGGTTCGTAACAAGCTGCTGTCCGCCTATCAGGACATCATGCGGATGGGGGTCTGATAGATGGCTGAGACCCTTCCCGCCGTTCCGCAGCCGGGGCTTGGTTCGCGCGCTGTCACCCTGACGGCGCCCTTGTTCGACCGTTCGGGCGGTCCCGTGCTGACCCGGCTGCGCAGCTTTGCCGCGCAGGAGCCGGTGCAGCGCATGATGCCCGCCTTCATCGCGGTCAGCGCGGTCGGGCTGGCGGCGCTGGCATGGGCGCAATTGTCGCCCGCGCCGCAGCGCATGCTCTATTCCGATCTGGGCGATGCGGAACGCGCCGAGGTGACGCAATTGCTCGACGCGCAGGGCATCGACTGGCGCATCGACAATGCGACCGGCGTGCTGACCGTGGACGAGGAGGATTTCTACCGCGCCCGCATGGTTGCGGCTTCCAACACATCCATCGGCGCGCCCGACAGCAGTATCGAGATGCTCGACAGCCTGCCTTTGGGCGCGAGCAAGACGATGGAAGGCGAACGGCTGCGCGTGGCGCGCGAGCGCGAGTTGCAGATGACCATTGCCGAGATCGACGGCGTGGAAAGCGTGCGCGTCCATCTGGCCGAGGCCGAGCGTTCTGCCTTCGTGCGCGAGAATACGCCGCCGTCCGCTTCGGTGATGGTGCGGCTGGGGCGCGGGCGGCAGCTGGCGGATTCGCAGGTGCGCGCCATCGTCAATCTGGTCGCGGCATCGGTGCCGGGCATGTCGGTCGATGCGGTGCGCGTGGCGGACCAGCAGGGGCGGTTGCTGTCCGATCCGGTGCTGAAGACCGACGACCGGCTGGATCTGCAGGCGCGGATCGAGGACAAGCTGCGCACGCAGGTCGCGCATCTCCTCACCCCGATGTTCGGCGAGGGCAATTTCACCAGCGAGATCCAGGCCGAGATCGACATGGACGAGGTGACGCGGGCCAGCGAAAGCTATGACCGCAACGGCGCGCTGCGCAGCGAGAACGTCGTCAACAGCCAGTCCTCTGCCGCGGGCAATGCGGCGGGCATTCCGGGGGCGCTGTCCAACACCCCTCCCCCCGCGGCCGAGGCGCAGGACCGCGCGCCCGAGGGCGGCGAGGTGACGCAGGGCGGCAGCGGCGCGGCGGAAAGCAGCGCGAGCCGCACGTGGGAACTGGGACGCGAGGTATCGGTCGCCAACAGCGCGCCGGGCGGGGTCAAGCGGCTGTCGGTGGCGGTCGCGCTCAGCAAGGAAGCGTTGGGCGATGCCAGCCCGCAAGAGATCGAGAACATCAAGACGCTGATCGGCTCTGCCGTTGGCGCGAATGCCGAACGCGGCGATCAGGTGACCGTGATCGCCCGCAATTTCGAAGCAGTCGAGGCCGGCGGCGCCGCATTTTACGAAACCGGCTGGTTCGCACGGCTTCTCCGCATTGGCGGGGCCATATTAATCGCGCTTCTGGTCGTCCTGCTGGGCCTGCGCCCGTTCCTAAAGAGCCTGAAGGAACGGAGAGAAGCGCAAGTGCCCGCGCTGCAGAACCAGCAGGACATGGCGGGGGGTGCCGCGGCGGAAGGTGACGGCAAGCTGCTTGCCATCATGGATGCTGCCGCTCGCCGTGACGAGCTGAGCCGCAAGGTCGGGCTGGCGCGCGAGCTGATCGAGGAGAAGCCCGAAGATGCGCTGGCGGCCCTGCGCGACATGTTGGGGAACAAGCCTGCCGCTACTGGCGGCAGTCGCGGCAATGACCCGGTTCCGGAGGCGATCTGATGAGCGACATGATGACGGCGCCCGCAGGCGATGCCGCAACCCGCGCCGCGCTGATGGTGATGATCCTCGAAGAAGAGCAGGCGGCGAAACTGCTGTCCCGGCTGGAGCCGGAAGAGCTTCAGGTGCTGGGCAACAGGCTCTGCGCGCTGGAGCAGGTCGAGGGCGGCGATCTGGACGATGCGCTGATGAATTTCATCGACCGCATCGGCCACAGCCAGCTCTCGACCCATGACCAGATCGGCAAGGTGCGCAGCCTGATGACCCGCGCGGTCGGATCGGTGAAGGCCGACAATCTGATGCAGCGGATCCGGCCCGAACAGGTCCGCCCTTCCCCGCTGCAGCTGATCCGTTGGTTGACGCCGGAATCGCTGGTCCCGCTGGTGCGCGACGAGCATCCGCAGGCGATTGCCGTGCTGCTGGTCCAGCTGGAAGCGCAGATCGCGGCCAAGGTGCTGCATCAGCTGCCCGACGATGTGCAGGGCGAGGTCGTGCGCCGCGTAGCGACGCTGGGGCCCGTGCGCAGCGATGCGCTGGCCATCCTTGAGGAAGTGCTGGAACGCCGCATTGCCGAGCATCACGGACAGGCGGTGCTGAAGATCGGCGGCCCGCGCGAGGCGGCGGAGATCATCAACAATTCCGATAAGGCGGCAGAGCGCCGCATCATGCCGGTGATCCAGGAATTCGACGCCGAACTTGCCCGCAAGGTCGAGGACGAGATGTTCACCTTCGACGATCTGCTCAAGCTGGACCGCCAGAACATGGGCACGCTGCTGCGCGAGATCGAGAGCGACGTGCTGGTGGTGGCGCTGAAGGCATTGCAGGACGACGATCTGAAAGTGTTCTTCGCCGCCATGTCCGAACGCGCCGCCGAAGGCCTGCGCGACGAGATGGAAGAGCGCGGGCGGGTGCGGCTTGCCGATGTCGATGCCGCGCGGCGTGAGATGATCGCCGCCGCGCGCCGCCTGTCGGAAGCGGGCACGATCAGCTTTGGATCGGGCGACGATGATTTCGTCTGACGCTCCGCGTAGAGCCAGGCTCGACACGCTGGCGGGCAGCGGCGGTTTCCGTCCCGCCGTCCGCTTTGGCGGTCCGCCGCAGCCGCCCGATCCGCGCGAACGCGATCTGGCGGAGCGGCAGCGGATCGAAAGCGATGCCTTTGCCCGCGGTTTCGAGGAAGGCCGCAAGTCGGCCATGACCGAAGCGGAGGAAATCGCGGCCCGCGAAGATGCGGCGCGCGAGAAACTGGGCGCGCATCTACAGATCATCGGCAGCGAGGACGAGCGGTGGCTGTCACAGCGGCTGCGCGACATCGCGCTGGCGCTGTGCAGCGAGACGCTGGCGCCGATTGCGTTGGACGAAGCCGCGCTGAACCGGCGGATCGCCGCCTGCCTCGCCATGCTACGCGAGGCCGAAGAACGCGTCGTTCATCTGCACCCCGACGATATCGCATTTATCGATCCTGAACTGGCCGGAACGCTGACGATCCGCGCTGACCCCGCGCTGGAACGCGGCGAGGTTCGGGTGGAAAGCGCAGATGGCGGGGTCGAGGATGGCCCCTCGACCTGGCGCAAGGCCATCGCGGAAGCGTTGAAACCGTGCTGAACGTCGAGGTTCTGGCTCCTCACATCCCGGCGCTCTCCCCCGGCCCCGTGTGTTTCGGGCGGGTCGCGGCATGCGACAATGGATTGCTGGAAGTCACCGGACTGTCGCTGCCCATCGGCTGCCTGTGCCGGATCGAGCAGACGCAGGGACAGGATATGACGGCGGAGGTCATCGGCTTTCGCAACGGGCGTACGCTGATGATGCTGCTGGGCGACAGCGTTTTGCTCTGCCCCGGATCGCGGGTCTATCCCGAGGGACGACCGGGCATGGTGCCGGTGGGCGAAGGCTTTCTGGGCAGGGCGGTGGACGGCGAAGGGCATCCCATCGACGGCGGACCGCCGGTGCGCGCGGCGGCATTCTGGCCCTGCGGCGGCAGGCGTAGCGGTGCGCTGGATCGCAGTTCCGTGACACGCGGATTCGATTGCGGGGTGCGCGCGATCAATGCGCTGGCGACCATGGGACAGGGCCAGCGCATCGGCATCATGGCCGGATCGGGCGTGGGCAAGTCGGTGCTGATCGACATGATCGCGCATGGCGCGGATGCCGATATCGTGATCTTCGCCCTGATCGGCGAGCGCGCGCGCGAGGTTTCGGGCTTTGTCGCGCGGCATATGGCGGGGCCAAAGCGGCAGCGGGCGATCACCATCGCCGTGGCGGCCGATCACGCGCCCAACCTGCGGCTGCGCGCGGCGCAGCTGGCCGTCAGCCAGGCCGAGTATTTCCGCGCGCAGGGTCTGAACGTGCTGCTGATCATGGACAGCCTGACCCGCGTCGCTCATGCCGCGCGCGAGATCGGGCTGCTGCTGGGCGAACCCGGCGCGGCGCGAGGCTATCCGCCATCGGCTTTGGCGACCATCAACCGACTGGTCGAGCGTGCGGGCAACAGCGCGGAGAGCGGCGGGTCGATCACCGGCATCTATACCGTGCTGGCGGACGGCGATGACGAGAACGATCCCGTCGTCGACACGGCGCGCGCGATCCTCGACGGGCATATCGTGCTGTCGCGGGCCATCGCGCAGCGCGGGCAATATCCCGCCATCGACGTGGGCGCATCGCTCAGCCGGGTGATGAGCGATGTCGCCGAACCCCGGCACCGCGCCGATGCGATGGCCTTGCGGGCATTGTGCGCATCCTATGAAGCGAACCGCGATCTGGTGCTGATGGGCGCCTATCGCGCGGGCGCGGACGCCCAGCTTGACCGGGCGATGGCGATGCAGCCGGCGATACAGGCGTTTCTGGCGCAATCGGTCGAGGAAGGCTGCTCGCTGGAGGACAGCGTGGAGCGGCTGCATGCGCTGATCTCGCCTGCGCCGTCGTGAAACCCGATCCGGCGATCCTGCGCCGCCTGCAACGGCTGGAGCGCGTGCGCGAAGTGGCGCGGCGCAGCGCGGCCATGCAGATGGCCGAGGCCGAGGGCACGCTGGGCCAGCTGCTTACCCTGCGCGACAGGACGCGTGACATGGCGGGCGGCTATCGCACTGCCGAAGCTGGCATGGAGGGCGGCGATTTGCGGCGCATAACCGCGTTTGTCGACGGTGTCGGCAGGCTGACGCGCCAGACCGAGCAGGATATCGACATCGCCCGGTCGCGAGCCGATGCGCGGCGCGGCGAGCTGCTGACCGCCGACCGCCGCCTGTCGCATGTGAGCGAGCGCGTGGAGGCGCAGCGCAAGGCTCTCTCCGCTGAAAAGCCCGCCGAAGCTTCTGCAAGACGGAGAAACTGGCACAGAACTTGAATGGTGATGGGCGAACCTTTGCCATGCGGATCACGACGCCATGAATGCCCTGCCCTTTATCTCGCTTTCCGCCCTTCGCTCTGTGGCCACTCCTGCCGATGGGGCGGCAGTTGCCGAGGGGGGCACTGACGGCGATGAAGGCGAGAACGGCGCATTTCAGCCGTTTCTAGAGCTGATCGGTTTGATGGCCGCGCCGGCGGCGGCTCTGCCGGATGCCGCGCCGGCCATGGCCGAGGCGGCACCGGCTGCCGGAGGGACCGGCAAGAATTTGCCGCTTCCCCTTCTGCCGCAGGCGAAACCGATAGACTCGGCTTTCACGATTGCTCTGCCGGGTGAGATAGCGGCAACTCCTTTTTCGGAGACGGACGGCAAGGGCTTGCCGGACGCGCTGGCGGCGGTCGTTTCCCGCGAAATGGCGGACAAGCCGGTGATTGCCGCGGCACCGCGCACGGCGCTGCCGACCGACATTCCGGCACGCATGGCCGCAGCCGTCCAGCCTGGCTCTGCCGCCGCAGTGAAGCCCTTCGCGCTACCCGATGGTTCGTCGCCGGACAGGCAGCCAGCCGAAGGCGAGAATGCCGAAACTGCCCAAGGCGAACGCCCCGCAGCCACGCCGACCGTCCAGCGAAGCGAAACGCAGGCGACGATCCTTACCGCCCGCAGCGGCGGCGACATGCAGGTGCAACTGGTCGCTGCACCTGTGCACGAAGCCAAGCCGGTCGCCGTTGCCTCCGCCGCCCTTCCCGACCGCATCGACGCGTTCCAGGGATCGCAGCGTCTGGAAGAGCTCGTGCAGGCCATCGCCCATGCGCGCGAGAGCGGCCATGCGGGTCCCGTGCGCGCCACGATCTCGCATGCCGAATTCGGTCCGCTGGCGGTCCGCCTGACTCGCGAGGACAGCGGCATGTCGGCGCAGATCGCCAGCAGCGATGCCGCATTCGCGCCTGCCGCCCATGCCGCGCTGCGCTCCGCCGACGCGAACCTGTTCGGACAGCAGCGCGGCGAGGAACAGCCGCGCCATCATGCGGCGCAGGACCAGCAGCAGGCCCATAGCCAGACCGGCAGTGCCCAGACCGGCAACCAGCAAGGCACCGGACAAGGACGTTCGCAGCCCCGCCCCGACGCGCCGCATGACGCCGCGCGGGAACAGCCGGGCCGACCCGACAAGCGCGAGGATCGCGGCGAGCCGAAGCAGCGGCCTTCCGGCCTCTACGCCTGAACCCATTCATCCGACCCGAATTTGCAAAGAGTGATTTTGACATGAGCAAGCCAGACACATCCGAAAAGAAGAAGAAGGGCGGCAGCCGCCTGTTCATCGTGATGGGCGCCGTCGCGCTGGTCGCGGCCGGCGGCGGCGGAGCCTATGCGATGATGGCGGGCGGGATGATCCCTTCGCATGCGAAAGAGGACAACACCCCCCGGCTGGTGCGCAAGGGCGACAGCGACCCCTACCCCGCTGCCGAGGGCGAGGAAGTGGCCGCCGTCCATGGCGACGGGGGCAGCGAATATCGCACGGCCTATTACAGCTTTGCCGATCCGTTCACTTCGAACCTGAAAGGATCGGACGGGCTGGTGCAGCTGAGCCTTGCCGCGTCGACCCGCCGCGACGGGCGCGTGCTGATGTGGATGCAGCAGCACGAACTGGCGATCCGGTCCTCGATCCTGACCGTTCTTGCCGACACGCCCGAGGAGCAGCTTGGCAGCATCGAGGGCAAGCAGGCGCTGCGCAAGCGGCTGACCGCCGCGATCAATGACGAGCTGACCTCGCAGGAAGGCTTTGGCGGCGTCGACCAGGTCTATTTCCGCAGCTTCATCGTGCAGTGATTGCCATGGACCAGAGCCTTTCCTTCAAAGCCGAGCGCATTGCCGCGCAGCACTGCCCGGAGCTGACCGCGCCGCGCCGGTCGCCGCCCGATCACGAAGCGGGGCTGTCGCGCTTTGGCCGCCGGGTCGCGCAGGTGTTGCCGGGGCTGATGGCGGCGTTCTGCGACGATGTGCGCATTGCCGCGTCCTGCGGCGACATCGCGAACGGCAGTCCGGCTGACATGCTGCAAGGAGAGGATGCGAGCCTTAGCCATGTGGTGCTGTCGGCCTCAACCAGCGACGATTTCGTGCTGTCGATCGACCGGCGGGCGGTTTTCGAATTGCTGGACCGCGCGTTCGGCGGCGACGGACGGATTACGGGCGATCTGCCCGAGGCGCTGCCGCTTTCGGGCCAATCGATCCTTGCGCGGCTTGAACGTGCGCTGGCCGATGCGGTTGCCGCGCTTGCGCCTGCGGGCGGGATGGCTGCGCTGACCATTGGGCGGCGGGAGAGCGATCCCGCCATGCTTCGCGCCTTTGCGCGCGAAGAGCATGTTCACCGCATCGCGCTCAGCATCCAGTGCGGCGAGACGCAGCCCTGGACCGTCCTGCTGTCGATGCGCCCCGCCATGGCCGAACTGCTGGCCGAGGCGCATGCCGAAAGGCCGCGCCGCTCCGCCATCGGGCCGCAGGACGCGCCCTTTGCCGATATTCCGCTGCGGCTGCAGGCGACGCTGATCGACATGCGCATGCCGCTGTCGCGCCTCAGCGGGCTGAAGCCGGGCGATCTCATTCCCGTTTCGGTCGCGCGCAGCGTGCCGCTGGCGCTGGGCGGCAAGATCGTCGCGCATGGCACCGTGGGCGAGATCGACGACCGCGTCGCGCTGCAGATCACCAGCGCCTTTGCCCATTCCGTTTCCTGAAGGACCCATAAAGATGCAATCCGATCCGCTGAATTTCCTGAAAGATGTCGACGTCCGCCTCTCGGTCGAACTGGGCGGCGCGCTGATGCCGCTGCGCGAGGTGATGGCGCTGCGCGAGGATAGCGTGGTGCCGCTCGACCGGCTGACCGACGAGCTGGTCGATATCGCCGTCAATGGCCGCCGTATCGCGCGCGGCGAAGTCGTCGTGCAGGGCAACCGCTTTGCGCTGCGCATCGTCGAGATGGAGGGCCACGAACCCGCCACTGCCCTCGCCGATCCGGCGGAGGCCTGAGCGCGGTGCTGGAATATCTGCTCAAGCTGGCGATCATGCTGCCGGCCATCGGCTTGCTGGCATGGGGCTGCCTGAAACTGGCCAAAAAGATGCAGGACCGCGTCGGAGGACCCGTGCAGGGCAAAAGCGCGCGGATCATCGAGACGACCATGCTCTCGCCCTCGCTGAAGCTGGCGGTGATCGAGTTTCATGGGCGCGAGATCCTCGTCTCCGCATCGCGCACGGGGCTGACCCGTCTGGCCGAAGCGCCCGCGCGCAGCATTTCCGGGGACGAAGCACGATGAAGCGCGCCGCGATCTGGCTGGCCGTCACCGCGGCCACCCTGCCCCTGCCCGCCGCCGCGCAAGAGGCGATCCCCGGCGCGCTGGACCGTGCGTTCGGGTCTCTGGAGGCCAGCAATGGCGGCTCGCTGAGCCTGTCGCTGCAATTGCTGCTGGTGATGGGGCTGCTGACGATCCTGCCCAGCCTGATCCTGATGATGACCAGCTTTACCCGCATATTGATCGTGCTGGCGATCCTGCGGCAGGCACTGGGTCTTCAGCAATCACCGCCGAATCAGGTACTGATCGGGCTGTCGCTGTTCCTCTCGCTGTTCGTGATGGCGCCGACCATCGAGCAGGTGAACACGCGCGCCATCGCGCCCTATGCAGCGGACCAGATCCCCGCCGAAACCGCCATCGCCAATGCGGGCGAGGAATTTCACGCCTTCATGCTGCGCCAGACGCGTGAGCGCGACCTGATGATGTTCGCCGATATCGCCAATGCGCCCAAGTTCGAAAGCCCGGAGGCGGTGCCTTTCTCGATCCTGCTGCCCGCCTTTGTCACCAGCGAACTCAAGACCGCATTCCAGATCGGCTTCATGCTGTTCCTGCCCTTCCTCGTCATCGACCTTGTCGTGTCGTCGGTGCTGATGAGCCTTGGCATGATGATGATGAGCCCGGTGATCGTCTCGCTGCCGTTCAAGCTGCTGCTGTTCGTGCTGGTCGATGGATGGGCGATGCTGATGGGCTCGCTCGCCCAGAGCTTTGCGTAAGGAGCGCCGCGATATGGAAAGCGAAGTCATGCCGCTGCTGGCGCTGGCCGACCGGATGCTGTGGATCACCGCGCTGGTCGCCGCACCGGTGCTGATCGCCTCGTTGGCGGTGGGCCTGCTGATCGGGCTGATCCAGGCGGCGACATCGGTGAACGAACAGACGCTGACCTTCGTGCCCAAGCTGGCCATCACCGCGCTGGTGCTGGTGCTGCTGGGCGGCGCGATGATGGGGCTGGTGGTCGAATTCGCGCAGGAGATCTTTACCGAAATCGCGCAGGTGTCGCAGTGATTCAGATGGATTTCGGCCTTGGCGGGATCGAGGCCGAGTTCTGGCGCTGGGTCTTCGTCATGACCCGCATCGGCGCGGCGATGGCCGCCGCCCCGCTGTTCGGCGCGAGCAGCGTGCCCGCGCAGGTGCGCGTGATCGCGGGCGGCGCGGTCGCGATTTTCCTGTGCGTGTGGTTTCCCGCGATACAGGCCCCTGCCGACATGCTGTCGGTGGGCGGCATGGTGATCGTGGCGGGCGAGGTTTTCATCGGCCTTGCCATGGGCTTCATGCTGCAGATGGCCTTTGCCGCGCCCGTCATCGCGGCGGAGATGATTTCGGGCACCATGGGCATGTCGATGGCCACCGCCGTCGATCCCGGCAGCGGCGCGCAATCGCCCGCGCTGGGGCAATATTTCACCGTGGTGATGACGCTGATCTTCCTGGCGCTGGGCGCGCATCTGCACTGGATCCGCCTGCTGGTCGAAAGCTATGGCGCGTTTCCGCCGGGCGCGCCGTGGTTCGGGCCGGAGCGGTCGGGCATGATATTGGGCTTTGGCTCCACCATGTTCGTCAGCGCCGTGGTGATCGCGCTGCCGGTGACTTTCGTCCTGCTGATGGCGCAGGTGGTGACGGGCGTGCTCAGCCGGTCCGCGCCTTCGCTCAACCTGTTCGCGCTGGGCCTGCCGCTGGGCGTGCTGGCGGGGCTGGCCGCGCTGATCGCCAGCCTGCCGGTGCTGCATGAGCAGCTGGCCGATTTGTCCACCACCGCCGTCATCGCGACCGCGGAACTGGTCACGCCATGAGCGGGGAGCAGACCGCGGGCGAAAAGACATTCGCGCCGACCGACAAGCGCAAGCGCGAGGCAGCACAGAACGGCGATGTGCTGCGGTCCAAGGAACTGGCGACGGCGGCGGCGATGCTGGTGGGCGGCGCGTGGCTGCTGTGGGCGGGCGGATGGATGCTGGACAGCCTGTCGAGCGCGCTTCGCCTTGGCCTGTCGTGGAACCGCGCCGATCTGCAGCAATTCGATCCCGGCGGCGCGATGATGGCGCTGCTGATCGCGCTATTGCCGCCGGTCTGCGTGCTGGGGCTGGTGGTGATCGCGGCGTCCATCGCATCTCAGCTTGGGTTCGGAACCGGGATCTGGGTGGCGAAGAACCTGACTTTCAAGGGATCGCGCCTGAACCCGCTGTCGGGGCTGAAGCGCATGTTCGGACCGAACGGGCTGATCGAGATGGCGAAGGGCCTTGCCAAGGTCACGCTTCTGATGGCCATCGCATGGGCATGGGGCAAGAGCCATTATCAGGGTTTCGCCTCGCTGGGGCGCGGCGAGCTGATGCAGCAGCTGGGCTTTGCGTGGGACGCGCTGATCTCGCTGGTGTTCTGGCTGGGCGCGGGGCTGCTGATCATCGCGCTGTTCGATCTGCCGGTGCAGCTTTTCCGCCGCAACAAGCGCCTGATGATGAGCCTTCAGGAAATTCGCGACGAGCACAAGGAATCCGACGGCTCGCCCGAACAGAAGGCCGCGATGCGCGACCGGCAGCGCAAGCTGGCCGCGGGCGCGCTGGCCCCCGCCATGCGCGAGGCGCAATTCGTGATCGCCAATCCGACCCATTTCTCGGTCGCGCTCTGCTATGATCCGGCCAAGGCGCACGCGCCGCTGCTGCTGGCCAAGGGGCGTGACGAGAAGGCGCTTGCGATGCGCGATCTGGCCGCCGAACATGGCATTCCGGTGCTGGAATATCCGCTGCTGGCGCGCGCGGTCTATTTTACCACGCAGGAGCGGCAGGTGATCCGGCACGAGCTATATGCCGCCGTCGCCTCGCTGCTGGCCTTTGTCTATTCGCTGAAGCGCGGGGAAACGCCGCGCGCGCCGCAGGTGGACCTGCCGGTATCGCTGCATTTCGATGCCGAGGGCTGTCCTTCGGCCAAACGCCCTTAAATCCCGGCCTCCGCAGCCGTTAATGCCATCATGACATCGACCAGCGCCACTCCCTCCGCCACCAGTAGCCTTATCACCGCATTGGGTGCGGGGAGCGGGATCGACATGGCCAAGCTGGCCAGCGACCTTGCCGCCGCGCAATATGCCGGCCGGATCGACCGTCTGTCGGCCAAGTCCGAGACGCTGAAGGCGCAGATCTCGGCCGCGTCCGACATCAAGAGCATGATGCTGAGCCTTGCGACATCTTTGGGCGACAGGGTGCGCATGGGCGATCTGTCCGCGCAGCCTGCCGTCGATGCCGCCGGTGTGGCCAAGGCTACGCTGTCGGGCACCGGCCAGCCCACGGGCACCTATTCGCTGGAAGTCGAACGACTGGCGCAGGGCCAGATGCTGGCGAGCGGCAGTTTCGCCTCGCGCGATGCGGTCGTGGGCGCGGGAACGATGACGATCCGCTTCGGCACCGTCGATGTCGGCGCATTTACCGAGGATACGGCGAAAGCCGCGGTCGATATCGTCATCGCACCGGGCGCGACGCTGGCGCAGACTGCGCAGGCGATCAGCGCATCCGGCGCGGGGCTGACGGCCTATGTCTCGGACACGGTGGACGGGGCAAAGCTGGTCATCAAGGGGCCCGAGGGGGCCGCCAGCGGTTTCGTCATCGATGTGGCCGAGGACGGCGCCAATCCGGGCCTCTCTGCATTGGCATGGCAACCCGGATCGGGAAGCGGCACTTTGTTGCAACAGGGGCAGGACGCGCTGGTCAAGATCGACGGGTTGGCGCAGCAATCGGCGACCAATGTGCTGACCGATGCCATTCCGGGTGTCAGGCTGAACCTGACCGCCACCAATATCGGCGCGCCGACAACCGTGCGCTTTGCCGATCCCTCGACCGCGATCACCGGCGCGATGCAGGACCTGACATCCGCCTTGAACGAGATTGCCGCCGTGCTGAACGAGGCCACCGATCCGCAGACCGGCGACCTTGCCCGCGATCCGGGCGCACGGGCGCTGCGACAGAATTTCTCGGCGTTGGCCGGGCGGGTCATCATGCCCGGCGCGGCGGAAGGCGAAGCACGCACGCTGTCGGACCTTGGACTCAAGATCACGCGCTATGGCACGTTCGAGCTGGATACCCAGCGCCTGACCGACGCGATGAAGCGCGATCCCGAAGGCGTCGCCGCCATGTTCACCACGGGCATCAGCGGCATCTATTCCACCTTTGATTCGCTGTCGCGCAGCACCAGCGCGGTCGGTAATCCGTCCAGTCTGGGCGGTTCGATCTCGCGCTATAATGCACAGCTTCTGGAAGTCGGCGAGGATCAGGCCGAACTGGTCGAGGATCAGGAAGCGACCCGCGCACGGCTGGCGGCGCGCTTTGCGGTGTCGGACAGCCGGATCATGGGCTTTCAGTCCACGCTCAGCTTTCTGGAGAACCAGATCGCGGCATGGAACGCGGACAAGGGCTGATGCTGTCCGGCAGGGTCCATCCGGCGGAGGCCTATCGGCAGGTCGAATTCGACGCGCGCGTCCACGGGGCCAGCCAGCAGGAGCTGGTCTGGATCTGTTTCGAGCAGCTGACCGGCGCGCTTGGCACCGCAATCCACGTGCATGAGATCGGCGATCCGCAATTGCGCAGCCGGTCGCTGTCGCGCGCGGTGTCTAGCCTGCTGGCGCTGGAGATGGGCCTGTCGGGCGACGACCCTGTGGTGCTGGCGATGCGCGATCTCTACAGCCGCGCGCGCTCCTCGATCCTGTCCTGTGCGGTCGATTTCGATGCCGAAAGGCTGGATCACATCCGGCGCGATTTCATCGACATCCATGCCGCGCTGAGCGGCGGCTGACATGCGAAGGGCCCGCTCCCGCCGCGACGGAAACGGGCCTGTCGGAATGGAGAAACGTCAGCTTTCGACGAACAGGTCCACGCTCACCCGGCGGTCGGGGGCAAAGCATTCGCCTGCCGCAACCGGATCGGCGTTTGCCGCCGTGAATGAGGCGCAATCCTCGGCCGTGTTGGCGGACGGATTGGGGAATTTCTCCCCCGCGCCGAAGACCTGCACGGTGCGGCCGTTCCAGTCGATCCCCTCTGCCACCGCGCGTTCGCGCAGATAGTCGGCGACCGCCTGCGCGCGTTCCTGAGACAGCAGCAGATTGGCCGCATCGTCGCCGCGCACATCGGCATGGCCGACGATCCTTGCACCGCGAACATTGGTGCCGCGCGCCTTGGCGATGATCTCTCCGTCGATGGCTGCCTTGCCCGCGTCGGTCAGCACCGCGCTGTCGGTGTCGAACAGCGTGTCGCTGACCAGATCGGTGGTGAGCACCCGCGTCCCTTCGGGCGCGGCGGCGGTTGCGGCAATCTCTGCCTCTCTCGCACCGCCCATACCCAGCAGGGAAAGCAGGCCGATGACGGCTGCGCCGATCAGGCCCAGCCAGAACGGCAGCAGCGAAGGACGCCCGGTTCCGCTGGCGGTCGCGCTCAGTGCCGCTAGCGGGCCGGCATCGACGATCGGGCCGGAAACGACGTGCTGCTCCTTGTAGGTGCGCCCGGTTCGTCTCGACAGGACCGCCGCAGGGACGCCCAGCGCGGCGGCAAGGCTGGTGCCGTCGCCCATCAGCAGGCGGCGGGCCTGGTCGATCCAATTGCCGACATTGCCCACGGTCACGTCATCGCCCGCCTGCACGAGCTGGCCGGTCAGCTTCTCCACTTCGGCATCGGCAAGCTGGGGGACGGACGTAATGCCCAGCATGCCGAGGCGCTCCGCGGTCGGCTCGCCGATCCCGCGCACGGCCTTCACGTTAAGGCGTCCGGCGCGCAGGTCCTGTTTGACCTTCACGAATTCGTTCAGCCAGCCATTGTCCAGCAAGCGAGCCTGAAACGGCCAAGAATAGGGCCGTGCAATGGCGAATTCGCTGCCGCCCCTGCGCAATATGTCCGCAATCTCGACCGGGTCCATCGCAGCAATCTGCGAAAAGCGGTGGATGCCATTTTCATGCAGCAGGTCCGCGATCTTGGGACCGATGCCCTCGATCGCCTCAAGCTGGTCGACAAGCGTGTCGCGTTCGTACTTGACGCTAACCGTCTTCCCTTCGAAGTCGCGCACCGAAAGCGCCGATGCCGTGTCGGTCCGCCCGCCCATCAACCACGAGATCAGGCCGCCGATTGCGATGCCGACGAATATCCAGAACAGGATCGGCAGAACTCCCACTTCGAACATGACGCCCTCCTTGCTGAAAGCCGCGATGGGATTCCGGCATGACGGCATGCCCGGTGACGGGCATCGGCAGACGCGGAAAGTCCCCGGCGGCAGGACCGCGCGAGTTTCCGCCGGACGGAAAGCCATGACTATCGGGCCAAACCCCATGGATTGGAAAGCCAGCCCGGATGCGCTGTAGGTATCGCTACCGGAACCCGGGCGGAAAAGCCCGCGGCGGATTTGTGCAGGCTATATCTGTTAACGCCGCCCGCCCCGACCGGTGTTCACCGGCCATGCCTGTCGCCCGATGCGATGATGCGCGTTCCTATCCCAAATAGGTAGAAGCAAGTATCCTGATGCGCGTCGGCTGCCGGGCCATCGAAAAGATTGGCGGCGTTCAAGAAGCAAGTGGATTCTGCCGCTGTCGCGGCAACTTGGGCCTCTCATGGGACTGATAGGTCAACTGTGGCTTATGGATCAAAGCTGCACCGACAAGGCGGCCGCGGCAAATTAAGATCCAGATTTTTCAATCGACTGAATGAAGACGTCGAAAAAGTTTAACAGCTTTCCTCCGATGCGCCATTGCAACAATTCGGCTTTTCCGGTTTCTTGGATCGGCGGGGCAGCGATAATAACGGGGGCGTTATGAGTAGCGTGAAGAGCCGGGTGGTTCTGGCCATGCCAGTCTACAACGGCGACAAATATGTGCGAGAGGCCATTACATCGATCCTTGAACAGGATCATGCCGATTTCAGACTGATCGTCACCGATAACGCCTCCACCGACGGGACAGAGGATATCGTGCGGACGCTGGCGGCTGAAGACGACCGCATCACCTATGTCCGCAACCGCGTGAACCTTGGGGCGTCGCGTAACTACAATCTCGGCTATGAACTGTCTGACGGCGAATATCTGAAATGGTGCGCGCATGACGATCTGCTCAGCCCCAATTACGTCGGCGACTGCGTGGCCGCGCTGGATGCCGATCCGGACCTTTCGCTAGCCTTCGGCAAGACGGTCAGCATCGATCCCAACGGGCGGCGGTTGCCGCCGGCAGGCTGGGACACGCCCGACATCGACGCCGGGGATGCAGCGGCGCGTTTCAAGCAGGTCGTCGGCCTGTTCGGACGGATGTGCTTTCCGATTTTCGGCGTGATGCGCCGCTCGGCGCTGGCCCGGACCGATCTTCATCCCTCCTATTACGGTTCCGATCAGGCGCTGCTGGCCGAACTGGCGCTGCGCGGACGCTGGCGGCGGATCGAGGATGCGGTGCTGTGGAACCGCGACCATGAGCAGCGCTCGCTGAACATCGATGACAAGCTTGAGCGCGCAGTATGGCAGGGCGGCGCGAAGAACAGGCTGGCAGCGGCGGAACATTGGCAATTGCTGCGCCACCTGCTGCAAATCTGCCGCCAGCACGCGGATGTCGCCTCGCCCGCTTCGCTGCGGCGCGTCGTGCTGCGCCGCGCGTTCGAGCCTCGGCAGCTGGGCCGCTATGTGCTGGAAGCGACCAGCCTCGCCTCGCCCCGGACGGCGCGGGCGATGCGCAATCTGGTGACGCGGGGGCACAAGGGTCCCCTTCCCGCCGCGGAGACGACAGCGAAAAGGCCCGCTGCCCCTGTCGTCAAGGAGACGATGGAGACGGCCCGATGAAAGTGGGGATCCTTGCCGGCGGGCTGGGATCCCGCCTTTCGGAAGAGACCGACATCAGGCCCAAGCCCATGGTCGAGATCGGCGGCATGCCGATCCTGTGGCATATCATGCAGATCTATGCCCATTACGGCCTGTCGGAATTCTGCATCGCGCTGGGATACAAGGGCGAATACATCAAGCGCTGGTTCCGCGACCTGCACAACCAGTCGGGTTCGATCAATGTCGCGACACGGTCGGGCATGGTGGCAAGCCACACGCTGCCCAAAATTCCCGACTGGTCGGTCGATCTGATCGAAACGGGCATGAACGCGGGCACGGGCGGGCGCATAAGGCGGCTTGCGCCTTTTCTTGGCGAGGAAACCGCGCTGATCACCTGGGGCGACGGCGTGGCGGATATCGACATTGCAGGCCTGCTCGACTTCCACCGCTCGCACGGCAGGCTGGCCACGCTGACGGCGGTGCGCCCCCCTGCCCGCTATGGCCATCTGGAACTGTCGGGCGACAAGATCACCAGCTTTACCGAAAAGCCCCAGATCGGCGAAGGCTGGATCAACGGTGCGTTCTTCGTGCTGGAGCCGGAGGTGATGGAATATATCACCTGCGACACGATGATGTTCGAACAGGACCCGCTGGTCCGGCTGGCGCAGGACGGCGAGCTGATGGCCTATCGGCACGAAGGCTATTGGCAATGCATGGACACGATGCGCGAGAAGCAGCTGCTGAACGACGCATGGAATTCGGGCAGCGCGCCCTGGAAAATCTGGAAGGACGAAGTTGATGAAGATCTTGGTGACGGGCCATCTCGGGTACATCGGATCGGTCCTCGTCCCCCTGCTGCAGCAGCGGGGGCATGATCTTCACGGGCTGGATTCCGACCTTTTCGGCGCCTGCGATTTCAGCGGCGCGCCGGTCGAACTGCCGCTGGTCGGGCACGATTTGCGCGACTTCGTGGCGCGCGGCGACGCGGTGGAGGCGCTGCGTGGGTTCGACGCGGTCATCCATCTGGCGGGCCTGTCGAACGATCCGCTGGGCGATTACCGTCCCGGCCTGACAGAGGCGATCAATTGCACCGCCTCGGTCGATCTGGCGCGGCTGGCGAAGCAGGCGGGCGTTTCGCGGTTCCTGTTCGCGTCGTCCTGCTCGAACTATGGCGCGTCGGGCAATGATTACATTACCGAGGACGCGGCGTTCAATCCGGTCACGCCCTATGGCGAGTCGAAGGCCAAAGTCGAACGTCTGGTCGGGCCGATGGCGGACGAGAATTTCTCGCCCACTTTCCTGCGTGCCAGCACGGCCTATGGCCTGTCGCCGCGCATCAGGTTCGATCTTGTCGTCAATAATCTGACCGCATGGGCCTTCACCACGGGCGAGGTTCACCTGAAGAGCGACGGCACCGCGTGGCGTCCGATCGTGCATGTCGAGGATATCGCCGCCGCCTATGTCGCCATCGTCGAGGCCCCGCGCGAGGCGGTGCACGGCGCTGCGTTCAACATCGGCATGACGGACGAGAATTATCGCATCCGCGACATTGCCGAGATCGTGCACCGCATGGTCCCCGGATCGACATTGGGCTTTGCCGCGGGCGCGGAGGCGGACAAGCGCAACTACCGCGTCGACTGCGACCTGATCCGCCGGGTGCTGCCGTCCTATCGGCCGCGCTGGACCTGCAGGCTGGGGGTCGAGCAATTGCTGGAGGCCTATGCGGCGTTCGGCCTGAAATTGGCCGAGTTCGAAGGCGAGCGTTACAACCGGATCGCGCATATGAAGCACCGGCTGGCGAATGGAACCGTTGATGCCGATTTCCGCCCGGTGACGCAAAAGGCCGCCGCATGAATATCGCCGCGTCCGTCGCGGCCGATGCCGGGCAATTGATCGCCGCCTGCCCGTCGTGCGGCGGCGGATCACTGGCGCAGATCTATGCGCAGGACGATGTGCCGGTGAGTTCCTGCCTGTTGTTCGACGATGCCGACAGCGCGCGGCAGGTCGAACGCGGCGACATCAGCCTGTGCCACTGCGAGGGATGCGGCTTTATCTTCAACGCCGCGATCCGGCAGGGCGCGAGCGAGTATTCCGAGCGTTACGAAGAAACGCAGGGCTTTTCGCCCACCTTCTCGGGCTTTCACACCGCGCTGGCGCGCGAGCTGATCGAGCGCCACGAACTGCGCGGGCGCGAGGTGCTGGAGATCGGCTGCGGCAAGGGCGAGTTCCTGCTGTTGCTGTCGCAGCTGGGCGAGAACCGCTGCACCGGCATCGACCCCAGCGCCCTGCCCGAACGGATCGAGGGCATCGAAGGGGCGGAGCGCGTGACGCTGATCCCGGAATTTTTCGCCCCCGAACTGGCGCGGCAGCAATTCGACGCCATCGTGTGCAAGATGACGCTGGAGCATATCGTGCCCACGCTCGATTTCCTGCGCATCGTACGCGCGGGGATCGTCGAGGGCAGCAGGCCGCTGGTGTTCTTCCAGATACCCAATGCGATGCGCATCCTGCAGGATGCCGCCTATGAGGATATCTATTACGAGCATTGCTCCTATTTCACCGAGGGGTCGCTCGCGCGGCTGTTCGAACAGGCCGGTTTTGCGCCGCTGCGGGTGCTGCACCAGTATGACGACCAGTATCTGACGATAGAGGCGACGGTCGGCGATGCGCCTGTGTTCAAAGCCGCCGACGACCGCGAGGAGATCGCTCGGCTTGCGGCGAGTCTGGCGGACCGCATAGCGACCAAGCAGGCCGCTTGGGCCGACCGGATCGAAGCGGCGATCACGGCAGGCCGCAAGGTGGCGATCTGGGGCAGCGGGTCGAAGGCGGTGTCGTTCCTTGCCGCCCAGCCCCGCCCGGAACTGGTCGGCGCGGTGGTCGACATCAATCCCAACCGGCAGGGCCACGCGATGCCGGGGACGGGCCATGCGATCCTGTCGCCGCATGATCTGGCCTCGTTCCGACCCGATCTGGTGATCGTAATGAACGCGGTCTACCGCGACGAGATTGCGCACGACCTGTCGGCACTGGGCCTCTCGCCAGAGATCGTCACGCTGGAGAATTAGGCGGCTTCGGCTTCCTCCAGCCTTTCGCCAAGCGACAGCCATTCCGCCTCGACACCTTCCAATTCGGCGGCGATCTTTGCGCGGTGTTCCAGCAGGTCGCTCATTGTCCTGTCCGCCCATTTCGGGGCGGCGTTGGCGGGTTCGTACATGGCGCGGTCGATCTCGCTGATGTCCGCCTGCAGCTTGGCCATCGCCTTTTCGACACGGGAAAGCTCGGACTTCACGAAGCGGGCCTGTGCGCGCGACTTGGCCGAATTGGCGGGTTTGGCGGCTTGCGGCTTCTTTTCCTTGGGCTGGTTCCGGCCCAGCACGAAATCGATGTAATCGTCCATGCTGCCCGCATATTCGCTCGCCGTGCCGTCATCGACCAGCACCAGCCGGTCGGCGGTGAGTTCGACCATGTGGCGGTCATGGCTGATCAGGATGACCGCGCCCGAATAATCGTTCAGCGCATGGATCAGCGCCTCGCGCGCGTCGACGTCGAGGTGGTTGGTCGGCTCGTCCAGGATCAGCAGGTGCGGCGCGTCGCGGGTGATCAGCGCCAGCGCAAGCCGTGCGCGTTCGCCGCCCGACAGCTTCTCGACCTTCTGCTCGGCGCGCGGACCCGAAAAGCCGAAACGGCCCAACTGCGCGCGGACCGCGGCGGGGGTCTTGCCCTCCATCGCGCGGGTCATCAGTTGCAGCGGCGTTTCCTCTGCGGCAAGTTCCTCGACCTGATACTGGGTGAAATAGCCTGCCTTCATCTTGGCCGACGCGTTCATCGCGCCTTCCTGCGGCTGCAGTTGCGCGGCCAGCAGGCGGGCGAAGGTCGTCTTGCCATTGCCGTTGCGGCCCAGCAGCGCGATCCGGTCGTCCGCGTCGATGCGGATGCCAAGGCGGCGCAGGATGGGCTTGCCTTCCTCATACCCCACGGCCGCGCTGTCGAGCGTGATCATGGGCGATCGCAATTCGGCGGGCGAAGGAAAGTCGAACGTCAGCGAGGGATCCTCGGCCAGCGCGGCGATGGGCTGCATCTTGGCCAGCATCTTGGCGCGCGACTGGGCCTGCTTCGCGGTCGAGGCGCGGGCCGAATTGCGCGCCACATAATCGGCAAGTCGCGCGCGCTGCGCGTCCTGATTGGCCTTGGCCGCCGCAAGCTGGGCCGCGCGTTCGGCGCGCTGCCGTTCGAACGAATCGTATCCGCCCGAATAAAGCGCCAGCTGCCCGCCCTGCAGGTGCAGGATATGATCGACCACCTTGTTCAGCAGGTCGCGCTCGTGGCTGATGACCAGCAGGGTCGCCGGATAGCTCTTGAGGAAATTCTCGAGCCAGAGCGTCGCTTCGAGATCGAGGTGGTTCGAAGGCTCGTCCAGCAGCAGCACGTCGGGCTGAGAGAACAGCAGCGCGCCCAGCGCGACGCGCATCTTCCACCCGCCCGAAAAGCTGTCGAGCGGGCGCTTCTGCATCTCCTCGTCGAAACCCAGACCATTCAGGATCTTCGCCGCCCGTGCGGGTGCGCTATAGGCGTCGATGGCGAGCAGCCGGTCGTGCACCTCGCCCAGACGGTCGGGATCGGTCGAGCTTTCCGCCTCGGCCAGCAGCTTTGCGCGTTCGGTATCGGCGGCCAGCACGACCTCTTCGGGCGTGACCGTTCCGCTGGGCGCGTCCTGCGCAATATAGCCGATGCGCGCGCGCGAAGGCTTGGCGATGTCGCCCTCATCCGGCTCGATCTCGCCGATGATGGCCTTCATCAGCGTCGACTTGCCCGCGCCGTTGCGGCCGATCAGCCCGACGCGCGCGCCAAGCGGGATGGACGCGCTGGCGCGTTCGAGAATGGGCCGGCCGCCAAGCCGGACGGTAAGGCCGTCGATCGTAAGCATGGCCGGCCCCATAGCAGCGAGGCGGCGCCGGCCCAATCACTTATATGCCCAATCGATTATATGCCCGGACTCTATATCGCCGGTCCCACAGCTGGCCGCATGAAATGGAAACAAAGTCCGTTCGAAAGGTTAAGGGGTCAACGCGCGATCAATGGGATTATGCGCGAAAGGATCGTTAACGATGGACAAGGTCGCGGATACACAGGACAACATCGCCGAGGAGTTCGAGGATTTCATCCGTTCGCACGGCTTCCCCTGCGTCGGCGCGAAGAGCGCCTTGTCGCGCGGGACGCTGAACATCGTCGTGTGCCGCACCATCACCAGCGCGTGGGACGATGTGCGCATGCACCGCGAATTGCTGGACTGGGCCTATGCCTATCAGGACAATCCCGGCCTGTTCCGTTCGCTCGCCTTCGTGTTCGAAGAGGACGAGGGTCTGGACGAACAGGAATTCGAGGCCGCGATGTGGGAACGCATCCAGTCGCTGTCCGACAAGGATGCCTGGCTGGAACAGCCCTATGACAAGCGCGTCAGCCCCGATCCCGAAGATCCGCATTTCTCGCTGAGCTTTGGCGGGGAGGCGTTCTTCGTCGTCGGCATGCATCCGCGCGCGAGCCGCCCCGCACGCCGTTTCGACCGGCCGGTGCTGGTGTTCAACCTGCACGACCAGTTCGAAAAGCTGCGCGCCCAGAACCGGTACGAGCGTATCCGCGAGACCATCCTGCAGCGCGACAAGCAGCTGGCGGGGTCGGTCAACCCGATGCTCGCCCGCCACGGCGAGACGAGCGAGGCGCTGCAATATTCCGGGCGTCTGGTGAGCGACAAATGGGAATGCCCGTTCCGCGACAAGAGGTCGGACGAAGGCGCGGCGTAATCCGCCTTTCGTCGCCCGGCCATAAGACACTAGGCCTTCTTCGCCTCGTCCTTCCGCATCTTGCGCGCGCGGTGCTGCAGCGTGCGCCTTTGCGTCTGTTCCAGCCATTCGTCGATGGACAGGCCGCCTTCTTCGACATCCGCAAGGGTCGCGCCGCGCTCGCCCATGGGGCGGTCGGGGCCGACGGTGGTATCGCATTTCACCTGGCGCTCGATCTCGGCATTGATCAGCGCCCCGGCCAGAACGCCATAGGCCGACAGGAACAGCCACATCAGGAACACGACGATCGCGGAGAGCGAGCCATAGGTCGCGTTATAGTCGCTGACATAGGCGACATAGAGCGAGAAGCCGAAGGAGATCAACAGCCAGATCAGCGTCGCGCCCAATGCCCCGGGCGCCAGCCAGCGCCAGCGTGCCGGGCGGCGGTCGGGGCCGTAACGCATCATCACCGCAAAGCCGAGGCTGCCCAGCGATATCGCGGCGACCCAGGCCAGTATCTTGATCAGAAGACCCGTGCTCTCGCCGAGAAACGCTTCGGAATGGCGCTGCAGCCAGGCGAACACGCCGCCGCTGACCACGCCGGTGATGGCGATGCCGATGGCCGCCAGCGTCAGCAGCAGGCCGCGCAGGGTCAGCTTGATGAAATTGCGGCTCTCATGCTCTTCGTTGATGACGTTGAGCGCGATGATGAACCCCTTGGCCGCACGGGTCGCACCATAGATCGCAAAGAACAGCGCGATCGCCAGCGCCACCCCGGTCACGCCCGAACTGGTCGTGACGGCGGCCATCATCTGGCGTTCGATCATGGTCGCCGCATCGGCGGGCATGACGTCGAACAAAGTGCTCATCTGCCGCTGCACGGTCGACACGTCGCCGATCAGCCCATAGACCATGACGGTCGCGGCCAGCAGCGGCGTGATGGCCAGAAAGGTGAAAAATGCGACCCCCGCCCCAAGAAGCGACAGATTGTGGAAACCCCACATGGTGTATACGCGTTTACCAATCTGCTTCCACGCCTTGCGCGGAAGTTCCAATGGGGAGCTTGCCGTCGCACCCGGCACTTCACCGGAGCTTTGGGATCGTTCATGATTGGGTGCTTGGGGATCGACACGGGCCGTCTCTACCGGCTCCATGCTGTCGCGAGGGGTAGTCTTGGCTGTATCCAATGCATCTCACCTGATCTGGTCGCGGCAGCGTGCCGCGATATTTCCACCACCTGAATTCCTAACGGCGCCGGGCCGTATTTGTGCCTACAGCGGATCGGCCAGCGCGAAAACCCGCCCCTTTCTGTCGGCTTGCGTGGCCGCGGGCGCGCTTGCGGCGGGTCTTGCCATGCCGATGGAGGCCCGCGCGCAGGACGCATCCCGCCCTCAGGACACACAGGCCATGCAGGCCCCGCAGGACGACAGCGGCATCCCCGCGCCGCCGCCGGGCGTCACATTGCCCGAAGTCGAGCCGGTCATCACCGACGAGGAATTCGAAAGCACCGTCCCCGACCTGGAAACGGACGATCCCGCGATGGACGGCCCCCTGGAATCGATCGAGGCGTTCGAACGCCGGATCGAGGAGGAAGCGGGCGACGCGGGCGAACAGGTGAGCGAGGCCGAAACCACGGGCGGCGAAACCACGAGCGAAGGCCAGTCGCCCCCGCTGGGGGATCCGGCGCTGGCCGATGAGGACCCGGTCGAGGAAATCGGCGACGCGCCTGTCCGAGACGCAGAGCTGGCCGCCCCCCTGCCCCCGCTGTCAACCTTCGACGTCGAACCCGTGGAACTGGCCGAGGACACGTCTGACCCCGACGAGCCGGTCGAGATCGCCTATGACATCCAGATCAACGGGCTGGAGCAGGCGGACGAGGAAACAGAGACCGATCTCGACGGCATGTTCAACAGCCTTGCCGCGCTGCGCGAGGACGGGCGGGAAGCGGCCAATACGGCGCAGGTCTCGGCCCGCCTGACCGAGGACAGCGCGCTACTGGAGCAGATCCTGGCATCCGAAGGCTGGTACGAGGCGGAGGTGACGACGCGGCTGGACCGCACCGAGGAGGAGCTGACCGCAGTGCTGGACGTCGCGCCCGGGCAGCGTTTTACCTTTTCCGACATCACCCTCGACGCGCCGCCGGTGGTGCCCGAAAACCTTCTGACCGAGAACTTCCCGTTGCAGATCGGCGAACCCATTATCGCCGCGCGGGTCCAGGGCGCAGAGGCCGGTCTGGCCGTCACCCTGCCGCAGAACGGCTATCCGTTCGCCAGTATCGGGCAGCGCGACATATTGCTCGACCAGTACGAAGGGACCGGGGCCTATACGCTGCCGATCGACACGGGACCGCGCGCGGTGTTCGGCGGAATCGAGACGACCGGCAATCTCGCCTTCGATGCCGAGCATGTCGAAACGCTCGCCCGGTTCGAGCGGGGCGAGCTTTACGACAGCGACGATGTCGACGATCTGCGCAAGGCGCTGGTCGCGACCGGGCTGTTCAACACCGTCTCGGTCACGCCGCAGCAGACCGGCGAGGACGCGGGCATGGTCGAGGGTCCGGACGGGGCGACCGGCCCTGCCGAATACGCGACCATCCTGGTCGAACAGGACGCGGGCCCGTTCCGCACCCTGGCGGGCGGTGCGGGTTACGGGACCGATCAGGGTTTCCGAGTGCAGGGCAGCTGGACCAACCGCAACATGTTCCCGCCCGAAGGCGCGCTGGGCTTCAACGGTATCCTCGGCACCAACGAACAGGGCGTCGGGGCCAGCTTCACGCGCTCGAACGCGGGGCGGCGCGACCGCACCTTCCAGCTTTCGGCCAATGCGCTGCATTCCAACTATGACGCGTTCGAGGCGTTTACCGGGCGGCTGGGGATCAACTGGAGCTATGGCTCCACCCCGCTGTGGCAAAAGCGGCTGAGCTATGCCTATGGCGCGCAGATCATCGGCACGGTCGAGGAAGCGTGGGACCCGGTCGTGATGGACCGGGTGCGCCGCACCTATTTCATCGGCGGGCTGACGGGCCAGATCGGGCTGGACACGACCGACGACCTGCTGAACGCGACAGAGGGTTTCCGCGTGACCGCGCTGGTCGAGCCCGAGGGATCGCTGCAGGACGGTTTCACCCCCTATGTCCGCACCCGCATCGACGGTTCGACCTATTTTCAAGCCACCGATGCCATCGTGCTGGCGGGCCGCATCGCGCTGGGTTCGATACAGGGGATCGCGCGCAACGATCTGGCGCCTTCGCGGCGGTTCTATTCGGGCGGCGGCGGTTCCGTGCGCGGTTACGGGTTCCAGCAGTTGGGTCCGCAGTCGCGCGAACCCAATCCCGATTTCGACCCCGACGATCCCGACAACGATGCCGATCCATTCGAATTCAATCCGATCGGCGGGCGGAGCCTGAACGAGGCATCGGTCGAAGTTCGTTATCGCTTCGGCAATTACGGCGTGGTCGGCTTCGTCGATGCGGGGCAGGTCTATGAAGAGACGACGCCCCAGTTCTCGGACCTGCGCTATGGCGTGGGCATCGGCGGGCGATATTACACCAATTTCGGGCCGGTGCGGCTTGATGTCGCCATGCCGCTGGGGCGGCGGCAGGGCGAAAGCAGGTTCGGCGTCTATATCTCGATCGGGCAGGCGTTCTGATGGCAGAGGAAGCGACCATGGCCAGCGATCCCGCCGCCCCCGTCCACGACACGCCCGAGCCGGAGCCCCGGCATCGCGGTCGCAAAATTTTGAAATGGGTCGGCATCGCGCTCGCGGCGCTGCTGCTGGTGATCGCGGCGGTGCTTCTGCTGCTCAACACCGGACCGGGCAAGCGCTTCATCATCGGCCAGCTTGAGGGGATGGAGTTCGAGAACGGCATGGAGATCGGCATCGGCGCGATCGACGGGTCGATCTATGGCGCGATGGTAATCCGCGATCTTGAGGTGCGCGATCCCAAGGGTGTGTTCCTGACCTCGCCCGAGATCGCGGTCGACTGGCGGCCGTTCGCCTTCGTGAACAACCATGTCGACGTGCGTTCGCTGACCAGTCCGCTGATCACGCTGCAGCGCCTGCCCGAATTCAACGAGACCCCGCCCAGCGACGATCCGCTGCTGCCCGATCTCGACATCGATGTGAACGAGCTGCGCGTGGACCGCTTCGTCGCCGAAGCGCCGGTGACGGGCGAGCGCCGGGTGGTGGACATGGCGGGCGAAGTGCATATCGCCGATGGCCGCGCACAGGTCCGCTTTGACGCCAACACGCTGCGCGAGCGCGGTTCGGATGCACCGGGCGGCGACCGGCTGGCCCTGCTGCTCGACGCGGTGCCCGAGGATAACCGGCTGGACATCGAACTGATGCTGGACGCGCCGGGCGACGGCGTGGTGGCCACCATGGCGGGGCTGACCGAACCGCTGACCGTGCGGCTCGACGGCGAAGGCGACTGGCAAAGCTGGGCGGGCGACCTCAATGCCGATCTTGCCGGGACGGAGTTCGCGCGGCTTGACCTGACGGCCCGCGACGGCACCTTCACGGTCGAGGGACCCACCCGCGTGGCCCGCCTGTTCGAGGGGCCGACCGCCGCCCTGCTGGGGCCGGTGCTGAACATCGACCTGACCGCCGCGCTGGACGAACGCCGCGCGCAATTGGCGGGCGGCGTCAATAGCGATGCATTCCGGCTCGATACCGATGGCGGGATCGACCTTTCGGACAATAGTTTCGACGATCTTGGCGTCAGTTTCGTGCTGTTCCAGCCCTCGGCACTCGCGGAGAACCTTGCCGGGCGCGGGATCAACGCAAAGCTGTCGCTGGACGGCGAGTTCGCGACGCCCGCGGTCGATTACGACATCACCGCCGCGCGGATCGCGATGAACGACATGGGGATCGAGAACCTGCGCGCGCAGGGCAATGCAACGGTCAAGGCGGACCAGATCCTGATCCCCGTGAACGCCAGCGTGGCCCGCATCACCGGCGTCGACACCGTTGCGGGCGGCAGCCTTCAGAACGTGCGCCTTGCGGGCGACATCGCGATACAGGGGCCGCGCATCCTGTCGGACAACATGACGATCCGTTCGGACCGTCTGAATGCCGATCTGACGCTGCTCGCCGATACTTCGACCGGGATCTATACCGGCGCGGTCGATGGCAGGCTCGACAATTACCGGATCGAGAGTGTCGGCATTTTCGACCTCAGCACCGATATCGACCTGATGACCGAGCCCAACGGCGATTACGCGCTGGCAGGCCGCGTCGGGGTGCGCTCGCAGCGGATCGATAACGAGAGCCTGGCCGATTTCCTTGGAGGCCAAGCGGTGGCGGGGGCCGACATACGCTATGGCGGCGACGGCACGCTGCGGTTCCGCAACCTGCGGCTTGAGGCGCCTTCGGCGCGAATTACCGGCGGCTATGGCTCTTATTCGCCCGACGGCCAGATCGCGCTCAATGCCGATGCGGTGACGGATGCCTATGGCGCGGTCGGCGTGCGGGTGGCCGGAACGGTCAGCAATCCCGATGCGCGCATCACTGCCGAACGTCCCGGCCTTGGCATCGGCCTTGCCAATCTGAACGCCCGCGTCACCGGCGCGAGCGGCGGATACCGGCTGGTCGCCGATGGCGATACCGATTACGGCCCGCTGACCGCCGATGTCGTTCTGGGCACCGGCGATGTCACCACGCTGGACATCACGCGCGCCAATCTGGGCGGCATCGATTTCGCCGGATCGCTGCGGCAGACGCCTGCGGGTCCGTTCGCGGGCAGGCTGACTGCCGATGGACAGGGGTTAGGCGGCATCGTGCGCCTGTCGGCGGCAGGCGAGTATCAGCAGGCGCTGATCAATCTGCGCGCCAAGGACACACAGCTTCCCGGCCCGGGCAATCTGTCGGTCGGGTCCGCGATCGTCGATGCGCGCGTGATCCTCTACGATCAGCCGCTGGTGCAGGCGGATGCGCAGCTGGCCGGGTTCACCTATGGCACCACGCGGCTTGCGGCGGGGCGCGTAAAGGTCGACTACCGCGACGGGCGCGGCAATGCGCAATTGCTGGCCGAAGGCGTCGCGGGCGTGCCCTTCAAAGTGTCCGCCAATGCCGATCTGCAGCCGAACTTGTGGCGCATCGCCGCCAAGGGCCGTGCGCGCGGTATCGATTTCGCCACCGCCAGCCCCGCCCGTATCGTGCCGAAGGACGGCAGCTATGAACTGTTGCCAAGCCGGATCAATGTCGGGGGCGGCAATGTCCGCCTTGCCGGCAATTACGGCGACGGGATCAAGTTGCAGAGCCGGATGGAGGGCATAGACATCTCGCTCGCCAATGCGTTCTCGCCCGGACTGGGCGTGGGCGGCAAGGCCAATGGCAGTTTCGATTTTCAGCAGACATCGCCGGGCGCCTTCCCCCGCGCCGATGCGCGCATCCGGATCGACGATTTCACCCGCACCACCGCCGCCGCGGTCAGCCAGCCCGTCGACATCAATTTCGTCGGCAAGCTGCTCGCCGACGGGGGCGAGGCCCGCGCCGTGCTTCGCCGCAGCGGAACGGTCATCGGCCGTCTCATCGCCTCGCTCCGGCCCCTGCCGCCGGGAGCGGGGGACTGGACGACGCGGCTGCTGGCGGCGCCTCTGGGCGGGGGATTCCGCTATAACGGGCCTGCCGGGACGCTGTTCTCCTTCGCGGGCCAGCCGGATCAGACGCTGTCGGGGCCGCTGGCCGTGGCCGCCGATTTCTCGGGCCGGGTGCAGCAGCCGCAGCTGGCGGGCATCGTGCGCGGAAAGGGGCTGACCTATGAAAACCAGACCTACGGCACCCGCCTGACGCGCATGGATCTGAGTGGCCGTTTTTCCGGCAGCCGGTTCGAACTGGAAAGCTTCGATGCACGCGCAGGCGACGGCACGGTGTCGGCCAATGGCTTCGTCAGCCTTGCCGCCGATGCCGGTTATCCGATGAACTTCGACGTCACCATGGATCAGGCGCAACTGGCCGACAGCAATTCGCTGGCGGCCACGGCGACCGGAACCTTGTCGCTGACCAAGCAGGCCGGACAGACCGCATTGCTGTCGGGCGACATCAACCTGCCCGAAACCCGCTATCAGATCGTGACGCAGGCTGCTGCCGAGGTGCCGACGCTGACCGGCGTTCGCTTCAAGCCGCCGCGCGGTCCCGTACGGATCACGGGCGATGAGCCGGTGGAGGATCAGCCCGGCCTGTTCGACCAGGTCCGGCTCGACCTGTCGGTGACCGCGCCGGAGCGGCTGTATGTTTCGGGCATGGGTCTGGAAAGCGAATGGAGCGCCGACCTCAACCTGTCGGGCACCAGCGCTTCGCCCAGCCTTGCGGGCAGCGTCGAACTGATCCGCGGCACGCTGGGCTTTGCAGGGCGTTCGTTCGAGCTGGAGAACGGTGAGGTCGATTTCACCGGGGGCAACACGATCGACCCGATGATCAATATCGCCGCCAGCGAGGAGATCGAGGACGTGACCGTTCGCGTGAATGTCACGGGCCGCGCGATGGATCCGCAGATCGCCTTCAGCAGCACGCCGGGCCTGCCGCAGGACGAGATCCTGTCGCGCATTCTGTTCGGCAATTCGGTGGGCAATCTCTCGACCATTCAGGCCGTGCAGCTGGCCGCTTCGCTCAATTCGCTGCGCAGTTCGGGCGGCGGGCTCAATCCGCTGGGCACCTTGCGTTCGGCGACCGGGGTGGACCGGCTGCGCATCCTTGGCGGAGACGACGCCACCGGGCGCGGCACGGCGCTGGCGGCGGGGCAATATCTGACCGACGACATTTACGTCGAGCTGATCACCGATGCGCGCGGCTTCACCGCCACGCAGCTGGAAATCGCGCTGACCCCGGCGCTGTCGGTGCTGAGCCAGGCGGGCGGTTCGTCGGCGGTCGACGTGTCGGTGCAGTACCGGAAGGATTACTGATGCGCCGGTCCGCAGCCCTTCCGGTCGCGCTCTTCTGCCTGATGGCGGGCGCCTGCCAGAGCGAGCCGAGCTTCGACGAACGCTTCGAAAAAGCCGACGCCGAGGCGAAGCAATTGCAGCAGGAGATCGACCGCGAACTGGCCGTCGCGCAGCCCACCAAGGGCGAAGGCCCGAAGGCGGAGCGGGCCCGATGAGCGCGTCGGGCAGGAACCAAACGGGCGCGTCGCCTTTCCGGATGCAGGACGCGCAAAAAGGGAGGCTCCGATCGCTGAGGCTGGAATCGTGAACGGATGGGCGCCCTATTGCGGCATCGCGCCTTTGCCCGATGACTGGCTGATGCGGTGGAATTTCGACCCGTGGCTGCTGGCGGTGCTGGCGCTTACGCTCGCGTTTTCGGGCCGGATACCCACCGGATCACGCCCTGCGATACGCTATGCGGCGGCGGTCTTTGCGTTTCTGTTCATTAGCCCGTTCTGCGCCTTGTCCTCGGCGCTGTTCATGGCGCGGGTCGTGCATCACGTGCTTCTGGCGACCGTGCTTGCGCCCTTGCTGGCGGCTGCAATCCCCCGTCTGGGGCAGCGCATCCCCCTCACGCTGACCGTCTGGACCGCGCTTCAGGCACTGGTGTTCTGGGCATGGCACGCGCCGCCCTTTTACGAGGCCGCGCTGTCGAGCGACGCCGTGTTCTGGCTGATGCAGTTCAGCGTCACGCTTTCCGCCGCCATCTGGTGGGCAAAGCTGAAGCAGGCGCCGACCGCCGCGGCTGTCGCGGCCCTGCTGGGCGCGATGGTGCTGATGGGCATATTAGGCGCGCTGATCACCTTTGCGGGCCGCCCGCTTTACGCGCCGCACTGGCTGACGACGCAGCCATGGGGCCTGACGCCGCTGCAGGACCAGCAGATCGCCGGGATCATCATGTGGGCGCCCGCTTCGGCGATCTATCTTTTGACGGCGATGGTGCTGCTCTATCGCTGGATGGGCCGTGACGAGGCCATGGCGGCGCGTCCATGATCGAGCCGCTGCGGAACTGGGCGGACCGCTATCGTTCGCGCGGGAAATACACCCCCGTCGGGGTCGCGTTCCACTGGATCATGGCCGCGATGATCATCACGCAATTGCTGTCCGGCTGGTACATGCAGCGCCTGACCGTCGGCGCGGACAAGCTGTCCGCCTATGCGTTTCACAGCCAGCTGGGTCTTGCCGTACTGCTGCTGGGCGGAGGCCGGCTGGTCTGGCGGCTGATGGTGCCGGGTCCGATCAACGATGCCGACGCGCCCGGTGCGGCATCGACCATAGCGCATATGATCCACGCGGTGTTCTATGCGCTGTTCGTGGTGCTGCCCCTGTCGGGCTGGGCGCTGTGGTCGGCGGTCCAGCCGTCGCAGCAGCTCTATCTGCTTGGTTTCATTCCGATCCCCAACATGCCTTTTCAGGACTTCTCACCCGAAATGGCGGAATGGGCGATGGGTATCGCGATGAATATCCATGTCGCCTGCGTCGTCGTGATGACGCTACTCGTTCCGGCCCATGCGCTGGCGGCGATCAAGCATCATTTCTGGGATCGGGACGACGTTCTGGAAGGCATGCTGCCGGAAGTGCCGGATACGCATTCGCATCCCGGAGGGCCGCGCTATAGCCCGCCAGCGCCTGCAATTCCCCGTCCGCCAAAAGCCGGCTGATATCCAGCATTCCGCTTTGAGGATTTCCGTATCGCTCTCCGTTTCGCCAGTGCCGCAATTGCAATTCCAGATAGGGCGCGGGCTGCCCCGCGAGCGGCGGGTTCGCCATGTCGCCCTGTCCGTTTGCACCATGGCACGACGCGCATGACGGAATGCCGCGATCCGCATCGCCCTGATGATAGAGGCGCGCGATCCGCGGATCGCAGGCCGCGTCCGAGATCGGACCGGCGCCGGGGACATCGCGGGGCACCGGTAGCGACTGGTAATATTCGCCGAGGCGCAGGCGCTGGGGCCGGTCGACGTGATCCGCGATCCAGACCATCTTGGGATGGCGGCGCAGGCCGGTCGAGAAATAATCCATCTGCCGCACGATATAGCCGCTGTTCAGCCCGGCAAGCCGCGGCGCGTCTCCGCCGTTCCCCTCGCCCTGCAGGCCGTGACAGTTGATGCACGCCCCCTCGGCCCCCGCATCGCCGCCGCTGAGCGCCAGCAGCTTGCCGGTCTGCTCGAAACGATCGGTTCGCGGTTCGCTCTCCGAACACGCCGCAAGGGCGAAGGCCGCGGTCACGGCGATGAAGCTGCGTTTCAAATGGGGCATGTTTGACGGGAACATTCGCCAGCATAGGCTGGTTCCCCATGGAATGAAGGGGGAATACCGTCAGAAAGCGGCGAAAGCTGCCCGCACCGCCGTGCTCTTGCTTGGCGTGGCGGTTCTTTGCGCGTGCAAGCAGCCGCCCGACGAGCGGGTCACGACCCAGGCTTCGGCGGAAGAGCGGGGTCTGGCGGCGATCAGGCAGGCCGGATGCGGCGCCTGTCACGAGATAGCCGGGATCGACTGGCCGCGCGGACGCGCCGGTCCTTCGCTGATGGGGTTCGACGACAGGACGCCCATCGCCGGGGTTCTGCCCAATACGCCGGCCAATCTGGCCGCCTTTATCCGCAATGCCCCCGCCGCCGTCCCCGGATCGACCATGCCCCCCATGCCCGTGACAGAACGCGAGGCACGCGATATCGCGGCCTATCTCTATTCGCGCCCTGATAATTAAAGCCGATGATCGAGGACACAGATGTTTGAAGCGTTATGGGGCTGGCCCCCTCCCGTCCTCGACCCGGCAGGACCCTATGCCAGCAGCGTCACCACGCTGACATGGGCGCTGGTGGCGATGTCGGTGGTGGTCACCTGCATCGTGATCGCGGCCCTGTGGATCGCGGTGAAAGGCCCGGCCGGGCTGAAGTCCAGGCTGGGCGGCGAACGGGCGATCTGGATCGGCGGCATCGCCTTTCCGGGCGTGGTGCTGACGGTGCTGCTGGTATGGGGCCTGACGCTGACCGCATCGCTGTCGCGCGACATCACCGGACAGGAAATGCGCGTGCGAATTACGGGCGAGATGTGGTGGTTCCGGGTGCAGTATCTGGACGAGGCGGGCAATGTGGTGCTGGAAGATGCGAACGAGCTGCATCTGCCGGTCGGCGTGCCCGTCGTGCTGGAGCTGCGCAGCGCGGATGTGATCCACAGCTTTTGGGTGCCGCATCTGTCGGGCAAGAAGGACATGGTCCCCGGCCGCACCAATCTGCTGCGCATACAGGCCGACCGGGCGGGCCAGTTCGGCGGCATCTGCGCCGAATTTTGCGGCGGGCCGCATGCGTTGATGGGGTTCGCCACGGTGGCCACGCCGCCGCGCGAATGGCGGCAATGGATGAACGCGCGGCAGATCGCGGCGGCGGGACCCGCACGCGGTGCGGCAAACGATCCGGGCAGGCAACTGTTCATGGAAAGCGGCTGCGGCGCGTGCCACCGGGTCGCCGGGACGCCCGCGAACGGCCTTGCCGGGCCGGACCTGACGCATGTCGGCAGCCGCATCACGCTGGGCGCGGGCATATTGCCCAATAATCGCGGCACTCTGATGGGCTGGATCGGCGATGCGCAATCGATCAAGCCCGGCAACCGCATGCCCGGATATGCCATGCTGTCCCCGGCCGAGCTTCAGCAGATCGCCGTCTGGCTGGAGCAGCAGAAATGAAATCGGAAACGGGGTTCGACCACGATCTATACCGCCTGTTTCCGACCCACCGCCCCCGCCCCGAAGGCGAGGTCGAAGAACTGGAGCGGATCTGGGAAAACCCCAAGGGCTGGGGCCTGCTGACGGTCGTCAACAACAACTACATCGGCTTTTTCTACGTCGCGACCGCGTTCCTGTTCTTCCTGCTGGCGGGCATTCTGGCGCTGGGCATGCGCGTGCAGCTGGCGGCCCCGCTGCTGGAGGTGCTGCCGCAGGATACCTACAACCAGTTCTTCACCATGCATGGCACGGTGATGATGTTCCTGTTTGCCGTGCCGATGGTGGAGGCGCTGGGCGTGATGCTGCTGCCGCAGATGCTGGCGGCACGTGACCTGCCCTTCCCGCGCCTGTCTGCCTTTGCGTTCTGGGCCTATTTCGTCGGCGGGCTGTCGTTCTTCGCCTCGCTGTTCGTGGGTCTGGCGCCAGAGGGCGGCTGGTTCATGTACCCGCCCCTCACCTCCATCGCCTTCAGCCCCGAGATCAATGCAGATTTCTGGCTGCTGGGCATCGGCTTCATCGAGATTTCGGCGATTGCCGGGGCGATCGAGATCATCGTGGGCGTGCTGCGCACCCGCGCGCCGGGCATGACGCTGGACCGCATGCCGATGTTCGCATGGGCCATGCTGGTGTTCGCGGTGATGATCATCGTGGCGTTCCCCAGCGTGATCCTGTGCACACTGCTGCTGGAGATGGAGCGCGCGTTCAACTGGCCGTTCTTCGATCCCACGCGCGGCGGCGATCCGCTGTTGTGGCAGCACCTGTTCTGGTTCTTCGGCCACCCTGAGGTCTATATCATCTTCCTGCCCGCGGCGGGATTGATGAGCATGATGGTCTCGACCGTCGCGCGCACGCCGCTGGTGGGTTACCGGCTCAACGTGCTGGCGCTGGTGGCGACCGGTTTCATCAGCTTTGGCGTGTGGGCGCATCACATGTTCGCGACCGGCATGCCGCGCGTCTCCACCGGCTATTTCAGCGCGGCCAGCATGGCGGTGTCGCTGCCCGCCGGGATACAGGTGTTCTGTTGGATCGCGACGCTGGCCGCGGGCAAGATCCGCTGGTCGACCCCGGCACTGTTCATCGTGGGCAGCATCGTGGTGTTCACCATGGGCGGGCTGACCGGCGTGATGGTCGGCATGGTCCCGTTCGACTGGCAGGTGCACGACAGCTATTTCATTGTCGCCCATCTGCATTACGTGCTGATCGGCGGGATGGTGTTCCCGATGTTCGCCGCGTTCTATTACTGGAACGGCATGACGTCGAAGAACGCGCTGTCGGAACGGCTGGGGCGCTGGATCTTCTGGCTGATGTTCACCGGGCTGCACATCACCTTCCTGCCGATGCACCTGACTGGATTCATGGGCATGCCGCGGCGGGTCTATACCTATCTGCCGGGTCGCGGTTTCGATGTGCTGAACCTGATATCGACCGTGGGCGCGTTTGTATTGGCGACGGGCGTGCTGCTGTTCCTGGTGGATCTTGCGCGCCGCTTCCGCTTCACCACGGACGAGGACGCGGGCAATGTTTATGGCGGGGGCACGCTGGAATGGCTGCCCACCGGCATGTATTCGACCCGCTCCATCCCGCTGGTGCGCACGCGCGAGCCGCTGTGGGACGATCCCGACATTTGCGACGACGTGGCGGAGGGACGCTATTTCCTGCCGAACAGCGCGACCGGCCTGCGCGAGACGATCATCACCAGCCCGATCAATGCGGAGCCGCAATATCTGCAACTGATGCCCGGCCCGTCGGCCTGGCCGCTGGCGGCGGCATTCTTCACCGCGTCGTTTTTCCTCTCGCTGACGGTGCAGGGCTATCTGTTCGCGGCGGCCAGCGGGGTAATCGCGGTGGCCTGCACGCTGCGATGGCTGTGGGAGACGGATCGCCCGGTCGCTCAGACGACTGCCGACATCGGCGCCGGGATCACCGTTCCCATTGCGATCACCGGCCCGTCGAGCCACGGCTGGTGGGCACTCAACACGCTGATGGTGGTGATGGGCATGATCGCGATCATGGCGGTGTTCGGCTATCTCTATCTGTTTGGCATACACCCCGAGGTCTGGATCGACCCGCCGCCCGTGCCGCAGACAGCCGGGATCGTCGCCCTGCTGGCGCTGGCGCTGGTGGCAAGCTGGGGGTCACGCCGATGGCTTGCTGCGCGGCAGGCAGGAACCTTTGCTGGACAAGGGCCATGGATCATGTCCGCGCTGGCCGCCATTCTCACGGCGGGCGCGCTCTATTGGGATATAACGGGATGGCAGCAGGCGGGCCTCGACCCGGTGCTGACCGGTCACGGAGCCATCGTCGCGGGTCTGCTTTCGCTGCAAGGGTGCACCGTGGCGATCGGACTGCTGATGGCGGCCTATCTCGGCTATCGCAGTGGCCGGGGTCTGGTGCTGGCGCCTGCCAGCGTGACGCTGGACATCGTGGCGCGCTTCATTGCCTATGTCGCGGTGCAGGGAATGGGGTTCGCCATTCTGACGCGGCTGTTTCCGGGGAGCTAGGCGATGGCAGGCGATTTTCACACACGGCAGGACTGGATCACGCTGGCGCTGGCCTTCAGCGTGTGGTTCGCCCATTTCATGATCGTGTGGTCCATCAGCATCGCGTTTCCGGGCATGGCGGCAGGGCGGTGGCTGGCGTTGCCGGTCACGCTGGCGGCGTTCGGGGGCCTGTGGTGGCTGTGGCGGCGGCGACAGGACAAGACGCTAGCCTCGGTATCGAGCCTGTCCGTCCTGATTGCGGCGGGTGCCATCGCCTTCAGCACGCTGTCGCCCCTGATCGGATAAGGGCGGCAAGAAAAAGGGGGCCCGCAAGGACCCCCTTCTTCCAAGTTCGGTACATGGATCAGAGCGTGTCGTTACGCTCCTGCGAGCGAAGATTATCATCGCTACGCTCCTGCACGCGCAGATTGTTCTGCACATGGCCGACACCCGATACATCGTCGGCGCAATCCTCGGCGCGGCGCTTGGCGCGCTTCATCGGGACGGTGCCGCTGAGGGTCACCTCGCCGTCCTGAACGCTGACCGTAATTTCACGCGCATCAAGATAGCGGTCCTCGGTCAGGCGGTCGCACACATCCTCAAGGATACGCTCGTCGGAACGCTGATAGCCCTGCGGTCCATTGCCGCGGTGGTCCATCTCGCGGCGCCTTGCCGCGTCGTCGTCGCCGAACCAGCTGGCAATCTCGTCACCGGCGCGTTCGAAGAAGCCCCGGTCGTGGCTGCCGCGATAATCGTCGCGGTCGTAACCGTGGCGACCGCTGTCATAGTCGTAGGGCGACGGGTAGGCACCGCCGCGACCCGGGCCGCCGGTTCCAGCGGCATAGCCGTAATAGGGTGCCCGCGCGCTATCGGCGAAATCCCGTCCGCCATAGCTTTCGGACGTAAACCGGCCATAGCCGCGATCCTGCTCCGGACCGTAATTGTTCGAGCCATAGCTGCGGCGCATGCCGGAGCTGCGCTTGCCCTGATAATCGTCCTGGATACGGACCCGGTCGCGGTCGGCCATATCGAATTCGCGCGATCCGCCTCCGTTCCCGCTGCGGTTATAGCTGCGCTCGCGGTTGCCGCCGCGCCAGCGGACGCGGTCGTCCTGATCCTGCGAGAAGTTGCCGCCCCTGTAGGAACGGTCGTCCCATTGCTCGTGCTGCGACATGCGATGGTCGTCGTCATATTGCTGGCTGCGATAGTCGTTGCGGTCGTCCATGATTCTCTCCGGAATGTTCGGTTGTTGCAATCGGCGGGGTGTTCAAATCCCTGCCTTGGCCCGTTTTTCGGACCCTGTGCTTATGAAACGCGCGAAGCGTCTCACCTGTCCCCACTCCGGCGCGGCTCAAAAACAGCCTGGCGCAAACCAGCACATTCACTGGCATTGCGCCGCCTCAGGTCATGTCGCGCGGCCTGACCAATCGGTCGAAAACTTCCGCGTCCACCAGTTCCAGTTCCAGCGCGGATTCGCGCAGGCTCTGCCCGGTTCCATGCGCATGCTTGGCGATCTTGGCGGCATTGTCATAGCCGACCTCGGGCGCGAGGGCGGTGACCAGCATCAGCGACCTGTCGACCAGATTGGCGATGCGTTCGCGCTCGGGCTGAAGGCCATCGACGCAGCGCTCGGCAAAGCTGTCCATGCCGGTGGCCAGCAGATCGATCGAACGCAGCACCCCTGCCCCGATCAGCGGCTTGAACACGTTGAGTTCGAACGCGCCCTGCAGCCCGCCCACCGTGACGGCCTGGTGGTTTCCGATGACCTGCGCTCCGACCATCGTCAGCATCTCGCACTGCGTCGGATTGACCTTGCCCGGCATGATCGAACTGCCCGGTTCGTTCGCGGGCAGTGACAATTCGCCCAGACCCGACCGGGGCCCGGACCCAAGCCACCTTATGTCGTTCGCGATCTTGGTCAGCGATACGGCCAGCGTCGACAGCGTGCCCGACATCTGCACCAGCGGGTCGTTGGAGGCGAGCGCCTCGAAACTGTTCTCGGCAGGCCGGAACACGCATTCGGCGATCCGCGAGATTTCGTCCGCCATGTCCTGCGCGAAACCGTCAGGGGCGTTGAGGCCGGTGCCCACCGCCGTTCCGCCTTGCGCAAGCTGGCGCAGATCGCCCATCGCCTGCTGGATACGGCTGTGCCCAGCACGCAATTGCTGAACATAGGCGGAGAATTCCTGCCCCAGCGTCAGGGGCGTCGCATCCTGCAGATGGGTGCGCCCGATCTTGACGATGTCGCTCCACTCCTGCGCCTTTGCCTCCAGCGCGTCGGCCAACCGGCCCAGCGCAGGGACAAGGCGGCTGCGCAGTTCTAGCACGGCGGCGACATGCAGCGCCGTGGGAAAGCTGTCGTTCGAGGACTGGCCCTTGTTGACGTGATCGTTGGGGTGGACGGGCGACTTGCCGCCTCGCGTGCCGGTCATGATCTCGTTTGCGCGGCCCGCGATCACCTCGTTGACGTTCATATTGGTCTGCGTGCCGCTTCCGGTCTGCCAGATGACCAGCGGAAACTGATCGTCATGCCGGCCCGCGATGATTTCCTGCGCGGCCTGTTCGATGGCATCGGCGATATCGTCAGGCAGGCCGTGGCGGCGGTTGATCCGGGCGGCGGCCAGTTTCACCATGGCGAGCGCATGGACGATCGGCAGCGGCATCTGTTCGCGCTGGCCGAAAGGGAAATTGGCGATGCTTCGCTGGGTCTGCGCCCCCCAATAGGCGTCTGCGGGCACGTCGATGGCCCCGATGCTGTCGGTTTCCTGCCGCATGGTCGCTTGGGTCAACAGGCATTCTCCTCGAAATATAAATCGTCGGTCACTTCCATCAGCAACAGCGGCATTTCGCCCGCATCGCTGATCGCCTCGACAAAGGCCCTGCGGGTTTCGGGTTCGTCATAGACCATCTTGTTATCGAAGGCGGCCTGCCAGGTGTCCTTGTCGGGCCATTCGGCGATGCCGACAAAGCGTGTGCGGCCGTTCCTGTCCTCGCGGTGCAATCGCGATCCCAGGCTGCCGTAACGCTGCCGGATCAACTCGGTCCCGCGGCGCCAAGCCTTGCGAAACTGCTCTTCCTTGCCGGGATGAACTTCCCACCAATAGGCTGCAACGAACATCATCGCTCTCCGCTGTGTTGTTTTTATGACCGCCCGGTTTTGCAACGCATGAAGGCACAGGTCGGTCCCGGGGTCGCGTGTGCGCCGCGTGCCCGGGAAAGCGAAATGATGGAACGCATGGGCGCGCCAAACGTCGGTTGGATAAGCACTACAGACCAGGAGGATGACAATGGCCGATAACCCAGCCGAAACGAACGACGACGGACTTCGCGAAGACCAGAAGCCGGCAAACCAGACCGGAATGCAGAACGGCAACGTCAAGCAGCGCAGCGGGCATACGCCTAAGAACACCGATCTTGCGCGCGGAAGCGAACCGGAAACCCGCGGGTCGAGCCAGCAGAGAGGCTGATCCCTCAAGGATACAAGTGGCGGGACCGCGGCGCGAGGCGTCTAGCGGTCCCGCCTTTGCATCGAACTCGGACGCCGCAGGCAATGACCATTTCCAACCGATCCGGAGGCATCCCCCCGTTGCGACAATCGTCGACCCCCGATCACAGCGAGAACACCCGTGACGAACGGCCTGCGCGTTGACGGGCGATACCCTCAGCCTTTTCGACGTGCTACTGCTGGCGCTGTTGCCGACGCTGGGCACGGTACTGGGCGTGTTGCTGGCGGAATGGCGCAAACCGCCCGAATGGCTCACGGGCGGCGCCTTGCACATGGCCGCGGGTCTTGCGACGGCGGTTGCCGCCATGGAACTGCTGCCCCGCGCGCAGGACCGGACCGACACATGGGTGCTTGCGCTCGCGGTCCTGTTGGGCGCGGGCGTGTCGGTCATGTTCTACCGCCTGTCCAACCGGATACAGGGGAAAAAGGGCGGCACGCTGATCTGGGGCGCCTATACCGCGATCGCAATCGATCTGTTCAGCGACGGGTTGATGACCGGCGGCGGCGGCGCGGTAGAGGGCAATCTGGGCGCATTGCTGGCCGCGTCGCAGATCGTCGGCAATCTGCCTGGCGGTTTCGCCATCACGGCGGGGTTCCGCCATGCAGGATTCAGCCGCAAGACAAGGCTGAAGGCAGCGCTTTCCTATCCGCTGGCACCGCTGGTCGGGGCGGTCGCCGGTTTCCTCGCCCTAAATGGTGCGAGCGCGGGCCTGACCGGCTTCGTCCTCGCCATTTTCGCCGGGCTGCTGATTACGGCCACGATAGAGGATCTGGTGCCCGAGGCGGACCAGCCCGGCGCGCCGCGCAAGATTTCGAGCCCGTCCTTTGCCGCCGGTTTCGTCCTGCTGCTCTTGATGTCGGCCTATTTCAACTGATCTGACAGCAACGGAGCCCAAGCCTTGGCAACAGCAGCACAAAATGGCGACATTCACAGCGCTTCCGACATACTGGACCGCCTGCGCGACGTGGCGAATGACGAAGAACAGGTTCCTATCGGCGACGTGGTCGAGGCCATGGGCGCGCGCAGTTTCGGCCCGTTCATCATGCTGCCCGCGCTGATCGAGATTTCGCCTTTGGGCGCGGTTCCGGGCGTGCCGACATTCCTCGCGCTGGTGATAGCCATCACCGCCGCGCAATTGCTGTTTGGCCGCGATCATCTGTGGCTGCCGGGCTTTGTCCGCAACCGGTCGGCCAAGAGCGAGAAGGTGCTGAAGGCGGTGGACCGCCTGCGCCCAATCGCCGAATGGATGGATCGCTGGTTCCATGGCCGGATGAAGCGGTTCGCCAGCGGCCCCTTCCCGCGCATCGCCGCCGCCTGCGTGATCGCCCTCGCCATGACGGTGCCGCCGCTGGAATTCATACCGTTCGCCAGCACCGCGCCGATGGCGGCCATAGCGGCGTTCGGTCTGGCACTGATCGTACGCGACGGGCTGCTGATGCTGATTGCGGGCGTCCTGACCGTGGCCGCGCTGGGCACCGGGATCGCGCTTGCAGGCGGCGGCGGTTAGGCGCTGGCCAATGCGGGGCTGGCCGATGCCGCATTGAACGTCTCGACCGGCGTGATGAACGCCCGAACCGGCCAAGGCCTGTTTGCGCCGAACTCGATCCGCGCCGCTTCATTGGTGTCATGAAGGAGATTCATCATGAACGACACCGTTGAAATGATTCACGAGGACAATCTGCCGGGCCACGAATCCGCTCTGGATCGCAAGCCGCAGTGGCAGCCGCGCTATCCCGGTTCGGGCCGGCTGGATGGAAAGGTCGCCATCGTGACCGGCGCCGACAGCGGCATCGGCCGCGCGGTCGCGGCGCTCTATGCGCGCGAGGGAGCGAAGGTCGCCATCGTCTATCTGCTTGAGGATGACGACGCCGAAAAGACCCGCTCCATCGTCGAGGACGAAGGCAGCGAAGCGATCTGCATCAAGGCCGATATCGGATCGACCAAGATGTGCGAGCGCATTGTGAAGGACGTCATCGACCGCTTTGGCCGGATCGACATATTGGTGAACAATGCCGGAGAGCAGCATCCCGACGACGACATCACCGACATTACCGAGGAACAGCTGCGCCGCACGTTCCAGACGAATATCTTCGGCATGTTCTTTCTGATCCAGGCGGTGCGGCCGCATCTGAAAGAAGGGTCGGCCATCGTCAATTGCACCAGCGTCACCATGTACAAGGGCAGCTCGTCGCTGCTCGACTACAGCTCAACCAAGGGCGCGATCACGGCCTTTACCCGCTCGCTGAGCGAAAACCTTGTCTCCGATGGCATTCGCGTCAACGCGGTGGCGCCCGGGCCGATCTGGACCCCGCTCAACCCCTGCGGCGGCGCGGACAAGGAAAAGCTGGAGCATTTCGGCGAAAGCACACCGATGGGACGACCGGGCGAGCCGAACGAGGTGGCGCCGGCCTTCCTGTTCCTGGCCTGCGAGGATTCAAGCTATATGAGCGGGCAGGTCCTGCATCCCAATGGCGGAATCATCGTCAACGGCTGACCTAGGCGATCAAACATCCCGCTTAAATATTCGGCAGGGCCTGGTCGGCGAAACCCCATCCCGCCAGCGCCTTGCCGGTCGATCGTTCCACCAGCGTATCCGCATCGTCGATAGACCATGGATGCGCGTTTCCAAGATCGTCCAGTTCGTCCCAGCCGATCGGCGCCGCCACCGGCGCGTTCGCGCGGGCCCGTGCCGAAAAAGGCAGCACCGCAGTACTGCCGCGCTGATTGCGCAGCCAGTCGATAAAGATGCGCCCCTTTCGCTTCGCCTTGCTCATCGTCGCGGTAAAGCGGTCGGGTTCCGCCGTGCTCAGCGCCTCGGCAAAGCGGCGCGAAAAATCCTTGTGCGCCGCCCAGTCATGACCCGTATTCAGCGGGACGATGACATGGATGCCCTTCCCTCCCGATACCATCGCAAAGCTTACCAGCCCGATATCGGCCAATCGCGCCCTGATGTCGCTCGCGGCCGATTTCACGTCTCCGAAATCCAGCCCCTCGTCGGGATCTAGGTCGAAGATCATGCGGTCGGGAGCCTCGACATCGGTGCTGCGGCTGCCCCAGCCGTGAAACTCGATCGTGCCCATCTGGACGCATTGCAGGATGCCGCGCGCATCCTCGACATAGAGGTAATCCTCGGTGCCGCCGTCTTTTTCGGCAATGGGGACGCGGCGGACCCCGTCGCCGAAACCGCCGGAATCGTGCTTCTGGAAAAAGCATTTCTTGGCGCGGCCCTGCGGGCACCGGACAAGGCTGATCGGACGCTGCGCCGCGAAGGGCAGCATGATGCCCGCGACCTTGGCGTAGTAATCCGCAAGCTCGCCCTTGGTCTGGCCGGAGTCTGGGAAGACGACGCGGTCCCTGCTCGAAATTTCGACCACTGCTTCGGGTGAAGGCGCACCGGCGGGTTTTTCGGGCGAGACATCCTGTGCGTCCTTGTCCGATCGCAGGCCCAGAAAGCTGCCGTGGCGCACGTTCCCGTCGGCGGTGAATTCGGCAAAGGCGATCTCGGCGACGAGGTTCGGGGTGAGCCAGGTTACGCCGCGCGAGGATGCGCGGTCCACTTCGGCGGGCGGCGTCTTGCGCTCCAGCCGCTTCATCTTCGACGCGAGCATGTCCAGATCATCGGCGGAAAAGCCGGTGCCGACATTGCCCTTGTAGACCAGCTTGTCCCCTTCGTGCTGCGCCAGCAGCAGCGAGGCGAAGGGCCGCCCCTTGGCAGAACTTTTCTTCCAGCCGATCACGACGAATTCCTGCCGCCGCGTGCATTTGACTTTCACCCAGCCCTTGCTGCGGGAATGGCGGTATTTCGCGTCGATCTTCTTGGAAATGATCCCTTCCTGCCCGGCATCGCACATCGCGCGGTACAGCTTCTCCCCTGCCCCGATGACGTGGTCGGCCACGTGCACCGGTGCCTTCGCATCGGCAAGCAGCGCCTCCAGCCGCTCCTTGCGTTCGATATTGGTGAGCGGGGCAAGATCCTGACCGTTCAGCTCAAGCAGGTCGAAGGCATGGAATTGCAGCGCGTCGCCTTCGCCCTGTTCGCCGTGCCCGCGTTTCAGAACCTGTTGCAGGGTGGAAAAATCCGGATTGCCCTTCGCGTCGGTCGCAACGATCTCGCCGTCGATCAGGCAGGGCGGCAGGTCCATGTCCGCGATGGCGCGGACCAGCGGCACGAACTTGTCGGTCCAGTCCTTGCCGCTGCGGGTATAGACGTGCACTTCGTCTCCCTTGGCGGCGATCATCGCGCGATAGCCGTCGAACTTGATCTCGTGCATCCAGCCATTGCCCGCCGGCACGTCGTCGACCAGAGTCGCCAGTTGCGGTTTGCGAAATCCGGGCAGTTTCGCCGTGGACTTGGGTGCGGATTTTGACTTCTTGGCATTATGCTCGGACGCTTTTTCCATCTGCGCCTTGAAGGCCTTGCCGCTCTTGCCCTCCAGTTCGAATTTGCCGTCCTTGTCCGCCGCGATCTCGGCCATCGGGCGGCCTGTCAGGACGCTGGTCAGTTCGCGATTCACCAGCGCATCGCCATCCTCGACATATTCGTCATCGATCTTGCGCAGCAGCCAGTTTTCCCGCTTTTCTCCCGGCTTTTTCTTCAGCCTTATCAACAGCCATTCGCCCTTCATCCGCTCTCCATCCAGCGTGAAGTGAAGATGGCCCTTGTCGATGTCCCTGGCACTCTTGCCTTCGATCGGTGCCCATGTGCCGCGGTCCCACAGCATGACCGTGCCGCCGCCATATTCGCCCTTGGGGATGGTGCCCTCGAACGTGCCATAGGACATCGGGTGATCCTCGGTGCGCACCGCCAGCCGCTTGATGTCGGGATCGGGCGACGGCCCCTTGGTCACCGCCCAGCTCTTGTACACGCCGTCGATCTCCAGCCGCAGGTCCCAGTGCAGCCGGGTCGCGTCGTGTTTCTGGACGACGAATTTGGCCTTGTCGCCGGATTTCGCCGCCTCGCCCTTGGGTTCGGGCGTTTTCTCGAAATCGCGCTTGGCGTTGTATTCGGCCAGAGGATCGGTGCGTTTAGCCATCGGCGTCTTTCTCCAGCCTGCGGTCTTCGCGCCCAAAATGGCTTTCGACGACTCTCAGCAGGGTCACCATCGCAAGGCTTATCACGGTCAGAAACGCGACCAGCGGCCATTGCCCCGCCCCGCAGGCGATGCCGACCACCGTGGTCAGCCACAGATGCGCCGCCGTCGTCAGATTGTGGAGCCGACCGCGGCTGAACACGATCAGGCCCGCGCCGATGATACCGATGAACGCCGCCGCCGCCTCGAACAGGCGCAGCGGGTCCATGCGCGGGCTGTCGAGCTGATGATATATGCCCATGACCGATACGACCGTCGCGGCGGCCGAGACGCAGATCAGCCCGTGGGTGCGCATCCCGGCGGCATGCCCGCGCCATTCGCGGTCCAGCCCCAGCAGCAGGCCCAGCACCGATGCGGCCCCGATACGCAGCACCAGGTCGAGGCCGGGCCATTGCAGCGGTATCGCGTCGTTGAGTTCCATGGCGTCAGGCCGACTTCTTGCGCCCGCCGGTCGACTTGCCCTTGGACGCGGATTTCTTGGGTGCCTCGTCGTCGACCGATTTCTTCAGCGCGGCCATCAGGTCGATCACATTGGACCCGCTCTTGCCCGCGGGTTCCTCGACATCCTCGATGATCTTGGCGCCGCCCTTGGCTTTCGCCTTCTTGTCGATCAGCTTGCGCAGCGCCTCGACATAGCGGTTCTCGAACTCAGAGGCGTCGAAGGGCGCGGTCTTCTTCTCGATCAGGCTGGTCGCAAGGTCGAGCAGTTCCTTGTCAGGCTCGTCCGCCTCGATATCGGCAAAGAACGACTGGCCGTTGCGCACCTCGTCCGCATAGCGCAGCGTTTCCATCAGCAAGCCCTTGCCGCAGGGCTTGATCGCGACCAGCTTTTCCTGTCCGCGCATCGACAGCTGGCCCAGCCCGACCTTGCCTGCCTGCCGCAAGGCGTCACGCAGGACGACGAAGGCTTCCTCGGCCAGATCGTCGGCGGGGGCGACGTAATAGGGCTTTTCGAAATAGAGCGGATCGATCTCGTGCGCATCGACGAACTGGACCAGCTCCAGCGTGCGCTTGCTCTCGATCTTGACCGCCTCGATCTCCTCGTCGTCAAGCAGGACGTAATTGCCCTTCGACACCTCGTATCCCTTGACGATCTCGTCCCGGTCGATGGGGCCGATGCCGGGCACCACCTTTTCATAGCTGATGCGCTTGCCGCTGGGTTCGTGTATCTGGTTGAAGCTGATCTTCGCGCCGGTCTTGGTCGCCGTGTAGATTTCCACCGGAATGCTCACCAATGCGAGCCGGATCTGCCCCTGCCAATATGCCCTTGCCGCCATCGCTTGATCCCCTTTCACATGGTAAATCGCCGGGTGCGCCCAAGGGTTCCTCAGGCGTGCCGCAGCAGGCCCGGGGGATGCGCGCAATCGGCCATCGACGGGCGCGGGCCAGTTGGTTAAGGGCACTGGCATGACGACGCAGCTTACGATCCGCCGCCCCGACGACTGGCACGTACACCTCCGCGATGGCGCGATGCTGAAGGCGGTCGCCGTGCATACCGCCAGGCAGTTCGGCCGCGCGATCATCATGCCGAACCTGACGCCCCCGGTAACGACGGTCACGGCGGCAGAGGCCTATCGCGCGCGCATTCTTGACGCGGTGCCGTCGGAACTGGACTTCACGCCGCTGATGACCTGCTATCTGACCGACGATGCCGATCCGGCGGAGATCGCGCGCGGGTTCGAAGAGGGCGTGTTCACCGCGTGCAAGCTGTACCCCGCCAATGCGACGACCAATTCCGCGCATGGCGTGACCGATATCCGGGGGCTCACCCCGGTTCTGGAAACCTTGCAGCGCATCGGCATGCCGCTGCTGATCCACGGCGAGGTCACCGACAGCGATGTCGACATCTTCGATCGCGAGGCGGTGTTCATCGAACGCACGCTAACGCCGCTGGTGCGAGACTATCCCGCGCTTAAAATCGTGCTGGAGCATATCACCACGTCAGACGCGGTGGATTTCGTCGAGGCCAGCGGCCCGCAGGTCGCCGCGACGATCACGCCGCAGCACATGATCATCAATCGCAACCACATCCTTGTCGGCGGCATACGCCCGCACAACTATTGCCTGCCCATCGCCAAGCGCGAGCAGCACCGGCTGGCGGTGCGCAAGGCGGGCGTGTCGAGATCGCCCAAGTTCTTCCTGGGCACCGACAGCGCCCCGCATGAAATCGGCCGCAAGGAAAGCGTCTGCGGATGTGCGGGTATCTTCAACGCGCCTTTTGCGATGGAAAGCTATGCGCAGGTGTTCGAAGAGGAAGACGCGCTGGACAGGCTGGAGGCGTTCGCATCGCTCAACGGGCCTGCGTTCTACGGCCTGCCGGTGAATCAGGGGACCGTGACGCTGGAAAAGCGCGCGGTCGCGGTTCCGGAGACGCTGGGTGAAGGCGAAACGCGCGTCGTGCCGTTCCACGCGGGCGAGCAATTGCGCTGGAGCATCGCGGGCTGACCGGCACGGCAGCGCAAAACGGACGAAATCCGCGGAATTCCGCGAAAATCCCGGCATAAATCTCGAAACCATCTCGCCGCCGACCCGTTGCAAGGTGGGAGGTAGCGAAATGCCAAGACTGATCGTCGTTTCAAATCGCGTCGCGGACATTCACTCGACCGGCTCCGCCAGTTCGGGCGGGCTTGCCATGGCGATGGCGGGCGCGCTGAAAGAGGAAGGCGGCGTCTGGCTGGGCTGGAGCGGCAATGCCACCGACAATGGCGACGGCGAGCCGGAATTCTCGACCCGCGACAATGTCACCCTCGCCCGGATCGACCTGTCGCGCCAGCATGTCGAGGAATATTACAACGGTTATGCCAATCGCACCTTGTGGCCGCTGTTCCATCACCGCACCGACCTGACAGCCTACGAACAGTCGTTTCGCGATTCCTATCTCGACGTCAATCGTACCTTTGCGCGGGCTATCCGCTCGTTCGTAAAGCCCGACGATGTCATCTGGGTGCAGGATTATCACCTGATCCCGCTGGGCCGCGAATTGCGCGCGCTGGGCGTGGACAACCGCATCGGGTTCTTCCTGCATATCCCCTGGCCCGCGCGCGAGCTTTTCGTCACCCTGCCGCAGCATGCCGACCTTGTCTGGTCGCTGTTCGGCTATGACCTCGTCGGCTTTCAGACCGACAAGGATCTCGCGGCGTTTCGCGACTATTTCCATACCGAGCTGAACGCCCATCCGAACGAGGAAGGGCTGATCGACATGTTCGGCCGCCGCCTGCTGGCCAAGAGCTATCCGATCAGCATCAACCCGTCGGAAATGGTCGATCTCAGCCAGACCGAGGAAGCGTCCTCCAGCTATCGCCGGATTCGCAAGGTGAATGCGGGGCGCAAAATCCTGCTGGGCGTGGACCGGATCGATTATTCAAAGGGGCTGCTGCACAAGTTCGCCGCCTATAACCGTTTTCTTGAAGAATTTCCCGACCGGCGGGGGACGGCCACGCTGCTGCAGATCGGACAGCCCAGCCGCGATCTTGTCGCCGAATATCAGGATCTGGGCGAGGATCTGATTGCCGAGGCTGGCCGCATCAACGGGCGGTTCGGGCGGCTCGACTGGACGCCGCTCAGCTATCACACCCAGTCATACGGGCGCGATGCGCTGGCCGGTATCTACCGCGCGGCGCATGCCTGCCTGGTGACGCCGCTGCGCGACGGGATGAACCTTGTGGCCAAGGAATTCGTCGCCGCGCAGGACCCGGACGATCCGGGTGTACTGCTGCTCTCACGCTTTGCCGGGGCGGCAGAGCAGATGACCGAAGCGCTGCTGATCAATCCTCACGACAAGGAACAATGCGCCGATGCCATCGCGCAGGCGCTCGACATGCCGCGCGCCGAGCGGATCGAACGCTGGAAAGCGCTGGACGAGACGATCTCGCGCTCCAGCCTGTCGGCGTGGAAAGAGCAGTTCATGACCGATCTGCGAAATCTGGGCGATGTGAACACGCCGCCGTCGGGGAACGTGTTCGCGTTCTGAGGCGCGGCGTCTCAGCCTGAGTTCTACCTTTTGTCCGGCGCCATTAGTCCGGCCCGATCAGTCCGGCATGGCCGCCAGCACTTTGTCCGGCGTCATCGGAAATTCGAACAGGCGTGCACCGCAGGCGTTATAGACCGCATTCGCGATCGCACCCGCCCCGCCGCACATGCCGAGTTCCCCGACGCCCTTGCCCTGAACCGCGCTTGCGGCGGGGTCGCGCGATTCGACCAGCATGACTTCCAGATCGGGAACGTCGCGGTGCACGGGCACGTGATATTCGGCCAGATCGCAATTGACGAGGTGACCGTCGACCGGATCGAAATGGAGCGCCTCGGTCAAGGCGCTGCCGATGCACCAGACCATGCCGCCCAAACATTGCGAGCGCGCGGTCTTCTCGTTCAGCACCCTGCCGAAACCGAATGCGCCCAGCATGCGGTCTACACGCGTTTCCCCGGTATGCCGGTTGACCCGCACCTGCGCGAAAAACGCGCCAAAGCTGGATGAGGTGTAATCGTCCGAAATATCGCCGGGCTCGTAATGCCCTTCTTCCGACATGTTGCCGCCATCCAGCAACTCTGACAGGCTGCGCGGCTGGCTGCCCTGCAACTTTCCGTCCTTCAGCTTGAGGTCGTCGGCGTCGATGCCGGCTTTCTTGGCAAGCGACTGGCGAATGGCGTCGCAGGCGATCACGACGGCGGAGCCGATCGAAACCGCACCCCAGCTGCCGCCGGAACCCGGTCCGCGCGGAAAATCGGTATCGCCCAGCTCCACCATGACATTCGCGGGGTCCAGACCCAGCATTTCGGCGGCGATCTGCGTCAGGATCGCATAGGTGCCGGTTCCGATGTCGGTCATGTCGCTCTGGACGCGGGCCGTGCCGTCGGCGTTCAGCGTGACGCGGGCCTTGGCCTCTGCCACATTGTGGACGCGCGCGGCGCTGGCCATGCCGGTTCCGATCCACCACTCGCCATCGCGGTTCTGGCGCGGCTTGCGCGGTCCGCTGTCCCAGCCGAATGCCTCGGCGCCCTTCTTCAGGCAATCCGCCAGCTCATGGGTCGTGAAGGGAAGCCCCTTGCCGGGGTCTTTCTCGGGGATATTGCGCAGGCGCAGTTCGACGGGGTCGATACCGGCCTCTTCCGCAAGACAGTCCATCGCCGCCTCGAGCACAGGCATGCCGATGGCCTCGCCCGGTGCACGGACCGAACCGGCGGTCATCTGGTGGATCCGGGCCACGTCGAGCGCAAGCAGGCGGTTCTCGCCCGCATAAAGAAAGGCGCTGGATTGCAGGACGGGTTCGGCAAATTCCTCGCCCGGCAGGTTCGAGACACGCGCTTCGTGGCCAAAGCCTGTCAGACGCCCTTCCGCATCGACGGCGAGCCGGACTCGCTGGCTCGATTCCGAACGCCGCATGATCGACTGGAAGACCTGCTGGCGGCTCATCACCACCTTGACCGGCTTACCCAGTTCCATCGCGGCCAGCGCGGCGGCTGTGGTCTCTTCGCTCAGCCCCAGCTTCGAACCGAATCCACCGCCGACATAGCGGGACACGATGCGGACCTTGTCCTCTGTCAGATCGAGCGCGTCGGCCAATTCCGAGATATTGTAGTTCGGCATCTGCAGCGAGGCATGCACCGTCAGCCTGCCGCCATCCCACTGCGCAATCGCCGCATGCGGCTCCATCGCGGCGCTGGCATGGCCCATCGTGGTATAGGACACGTCGACAGCGTGCTCCGCAGTGGCCATCGCATGCGCCAGATCGCCCGCCTGCATGCCGCCATCGCCCGCTTCGGTTTCCGCGGTTTCCGGATCGAGAGGAATGTCGGAGACATCGTCGGCTTCATAGCTGAACGGCAGATGCTTGGCCGCGTGGCGCGCCTTTTCAAAGCTGGTGGCGACGACCAGCGCGAACGGCTGACCGTAATAGCAGATCTGGCGCGGGGATTGCTGGGGCGCCTCCCCCGCTCCGCCCTGTGCAGGGCGCGCGGTCATGCGGCTGTCGTCGATCACCGCGACGACGCCGTCCATGGCCAGCGCGGTTTCTTTGTCGATGCCGGTGATGCGGCCCTTGGTGAACGGAGCGGTCACGAGCACGCCCACAAGACAATCGTCGAACCGATACTCGGCCGAATAGGGCGCGGTGCCGGTTACCTTGGCCAGCCCCTCGGGCCGCGACATGGCGGTTCCGATGACGCCTTGCGACCCCTGGTCCAGCAGGTTGCGCGTATCCGGTTCGTCCTGTTTGAAGTGCACTGTCACAATTGAACCCCTGTCGCTTCGGCAAGCACCGCCTTCAACGTGCGGAGCGCCAGCGGTATCTTGAAATCGTTCTCGCCATATCCCTGCGCGTCTTCGAGTAGGATGTCGGCGGCCTTGTCGAACAAGGCTTCGTGGGGCGACTTGCCGATGAGCGCCTCGGCTATGCGCGGATCGTGCCATGGCTTGTGCGCAAGGCCGCCAAAGGCAAGGTCCGCCCGCGTTATCAGGCCATCCGCCATGTCGATGATGGCGGCGACCGATACGAGCGCGAAGGCATAGGACGATCGCTCCCGTACCTTGCGATAGATCTGCCGGCCCGAAACCGGTTTCGGCAGCGTAACCGCGGTGATGACCTCGCCCTGTTCGAGCACGTTGTCCTTCCACGGCGTATCGCCGGGCAGACGGTGAAATTCGCGGACAGGGACGGTCCTGTGGCGGTCATTTGCAGAGGCAATCTCGACCTGCGCGTCCAGCGCCGAGAGCGCCACCGCCATGTCGCCTGGATAGGTGGCGATGCACTGATCGCTGGTGCCCAGCACCGCATGCAGCCGCGCGACGCCGTCGATCGCGCCGCAACCCGAACCGGGCGCGCGCTTGTTGCATGGCTGGTCGATATTGGTGAAATAATAGCAGCGCGTGCGCTGGCACAGATTGCCGCCCGTGGTGGCGCGGTTGCGCAATTGCTGCGTCGCCCCGGCCAGAATGGCGCGCGACAGGACCGGCCATTGGCTGCGCACGTCGTCATCCACGGCGACGGCGGTGTTGCTGGCCAGCGCGCCTATGCGAAGACCGCCGTCGTCCATCCTTTCGATACCCGCTATGGGCAGGCGATTGATGTCCACCAAGCGGTCGGGTCTCTCGACCTCTAGCTTGAGGAGATCGACGAGATTCGTCCCGCCGCCGATGGGTTTCGCATTGCGCTCGCTGCAAAGCTGCGAGGCATGGGTGAGGCTGTCCGCCCGCTGGAGATCGAAAGGCTTCACGACTGCGCCTCCTGCGTGGCGAGTATGGCCTGCACGATATTCGAATAGGCACCGCATCGGCAGAGATTGCCGCTCATCCGCTCGCGGATTTCCTCGGGCGTGGGCTTGATCTCACCGGTCAGTTCGGCGCTGGCATCGCTGGGCCAGCCGTTTGCGATCTCGTCCATCATCGCGGTGGCCGAGCAGATCTGGCCGGGCGTGCAATAGCCGCACTGGAAACCGTCATGCTCGACAAAGGCTTGCTGCAGGGCGGAAGGGTCTTCCGGCGTGCCGATGCCCTCGATCGTGGTGACCGCATCGCCATCGTGCAGCGCGGCCAGCGACAGGCAGCTGTTGATCCGCATCCCGTTCACAAGAACGGTGCATGCGCCGCACTGGCCGTGGTCGCAGCCTTTCTTCGTTCCGGTCAGTCCAAGATGTCCGCGCAGGAAATCGAGCAGGCTGACCCGCGGATCGTCCGGCAGGTCATGGGTTCGGTCGTTCACGGTGATGGGCAAGATCGTCTCCTTGCCGCCCCAATGCCTGAGCGGGGCGGTGTTTCCGAAACTTCGCCTTCACCTTGGGACGAAAGGACGAACCGGTCCTCACGGGCGACCAGTAGAGCAGGAACACTATGTGCCGATTGCGCCCCGACTAAGGCAGCGCAACAGGCTCCATGCGCGGAACGAGCAGATGGATCGCCAACAGGGCCGCCGCATAGGCACAGCCTGCATAGAGCACGATCGGCACGTAGGAACCGGTCAGTTCCAGCGTCCAGCCGGTCGCCTGAGACATCAGAATCCCGCCGATGGCGCCTGCCGCGCCGCCCATGCCCGTCACGGTCGCCACCGCCCGACGGGGATAGAGGTCGGCGACCATCGTGTAGATATTCGAACTGAACGCCTGATGCGCTGCCGTGCCAAGGCCGATCAGCAGCACCGCGACCAGCGGGCTTGAGGCATTGGCGACCGTCACCAGCGGCAACGCCAGCGCTGCGGCGCAGGCAAGCGTCGTCTTGCGCGCCCGGTTGATGCTCCATCCATGCGAGATGAGGCGCGACGAAAACCAGCCGCCCGCGATCGAACCGATGTCGGCCAGCAGGTAGACGCCGATCAGCGCAGGCCCGATGGTGGCCAGTATGCCACTGTCGCCCTTGGGAAACAGCTCCATCCCCTGCGTCTTCGACAGCAGGTCGGGCAGCCAGAACAGGAAAAGGAACCAGACCGGATCGGTGAAGAACTTGGCGCACATGAAGAACCATGCCTGCCGCTGCCGGATCGCTGCCTTCCAGCCGAGGGGCTCGCCCGTCTCATCCTCTCCGTCCTGATCGATCCAGGCGCGCTCTTGCGGCGTGACCGCGGGATGTTGCTGCGGCGACTGGAACAGGCGGAGCCACAGCCACAGCACCACAAGACCGACAAGGCCCGTCGCGACGAATGCCGCGCGCCATCCGAACAGGCCGGCAATTGCGATGGCGATGATCGGCGTCAGCAGCACGCCGACATTCGCGCCGGCATTGAGCAGACCGACACCCAGCGCCCGCTCGCGCTTGGGAAACCATTCCGCGATGGATTTCACCGCGCCGGGATAGGCCGCGCTTTCGGCAAGGCCCAGCACCACACGCGCGAAGATGAATTGCAGCACGCTGCGGGCCGCGGCATGGAAACAGGCCGCAAGGCTCCAGACCGTGATGGCGATGGCCATGCCCTTGCGCGTGCCGACCTTGTCCAGCCAGCGCCCGACGACCAGCAGCCCGATGCCATAGCTTGCCTGAAAGGCCGTGACGATGTTGCCATAGTCGATTTCCGACCAGCCCATGTCCTCTTCGATGACCGGCTTAAGCACGCCGATGATCTGGCGGTCGATATAGTTGACGGTGATGACCGCGAACAGGAGCGCGCAGATGCCCCATCTGTAACGGCCCGCGGGCCTTGCCAACTGGAGCAGCGATGCCAAACCCCATCTCCCCTTTTTATCTGATAGCGCTACCATATGGCGCGTATCCGGGTCGGGCAAGCCGTCGGCGCATCGCCCGATATTCGGTCGACGAACGATATCCCGATCATCCTCGGGAAAAATCCGGCAGTCTCCCCTCCCCGTTCAAAATTGGCATGGACAGCGAGGGAAAGCCACGCAATGATAGCGCTCCCAGCAAGAAGAATACGCCGATGGGTCGGCACGGGAGGGGTTGATGATCAAGTTCGGAACGATGTCGGTCGCCATGACGGCGGCCTTGCTGGCGGGTTGCGCCACTGTGCCGGTGGCAACGGATACGCAGGCCTCTGCCGCCGCGAATCCGGGTGACGGACCGGCAACCGCCAATCCCGCGATCTGGCCCGCCTATGACTATCCCGTCGCCCAGAACCCCGAGGATGAGCGCCGCATTGCGGACCTGCTCGCCCGCATGACGCTGAAGGAAAAGATCGGCCAGATCCTGCAGGCGGATCTTTGCTGCGTCACGCCCGAGGATGTGAAGAACTATAATCTGGGATCGATCCTCGTCGGCGGCAACAGCGGGCCCGGCGGCAACGATCTTGCCCCTGCCCCCGAATGGCTGAAGGCGGCGGACGATTTCTATCTCGCGTCGGTCGACACGTCGGACGGCGGCGTCGGCATTCCGCTCGTCTGGGGCACCGATGCGGTGCATGGACATTCGAACATCATCGGCGCGACCATCTTTCCGCACAATATCGGCCTTGGCGCGATGCGCGATCCCGATCTGGTCGAGAAGATTGGCGAGGTGACCGCGAAGGAAATCCGCGTCACCGGGCAGGAATGGACCTTTGCGCCCACCGTCGCGGTGCCGCAGGATTTCCGCTGGGGCCGCGCATACGAAGGCTATTCCTCCGACCCCGAGCTGGTCGCATCCTATGTCGGTGCCATGGTGCGCGGCCTGCAGGGCCCGCCAGGCAATGACGATATTCTGGCCGGCCCCCACGTCATCGCATCGACCAAGCATTTCCTTGCCGACGGCGGCACCGACAATGGTGTCGACCAGGGCAATTCCTCCATCGACGAGACCGCGCTGCGCGACATTCACGGCCTGCCCTATGGCCCCGCCATCGGCGAAGGCGTCGCGACCGTGATGGTCAGCTTCTCATCATGGCAGGGCCGCAAGATGACCGGCAACAAGAGCTTGGTCACCGGCGTGCTGAAGGACAGGATGGATTTCGGCGGCTTCGTCGTTTCGGACTGGAATGCGCATGGTCAGGTGGAGGGCTGCACCAACGAAAGCTGTCCCCGCGCGCTGGAAGCCGGCATCGACATGTACATGGCGCCCGACACGTGGAAACCGCTGTACGAGGATCTGCTGGCGCGCGCGCAATCGGGCGAAATACCCATTGCCCGCATCGACGAAGCCGTCGCGCGCATTCTTAGGGTCAAGGGACGGCTGGGCCTGTTCGACGCGGGCAAGCCTTCGGACCGGCCGCTGGCGGGCGACTACGACTTGCTGGGCGCGGCCGAACATCGCGCGGTGGCGCGTCAGGCCGTGCGCGAATCCCTCGTCATGCTGAAGAACGAGGGCGTGCTTCCGCTGAAGCCCGGCGGCCGCTTGCTGGTGGCCGGCGATGGTGCGGACGATATCGCGCGCCAGTCCGGCGGCTGGACGCTGTCGTGGCAGGGCACCGGCATCGACAACAGCCACTTTCCGGGTGCCACCTCTATCTGGTCGGGCCTCAAGCAGGCGGTCGAATCCGCAGGGGGCAGCGCGCAGCTGTCGCCCGACGGCAGCTTTGACAGCAAGCCCGATGCCGCCATCGTCGTGTTCGGCGAGAAGCCCTATGCCGAATTCCAGGGCGACCGCGCGACGTTGGCGCTCGATGGCGAGCTGACGGGGCCCTATGCCACGATGCGCAAGTTGCAGGAGCAGGGCATTCCGGTCGTGGCGGTGATGCTGACCGGCAGGCCGCTTTATGTGAACCCGGCGCTCAATACCGCCGATGCGTTCGTCGTGGCATGGCTGCCCGGCAGCGAAGGCGGCGGCATTGCCGACGTGCTGGTCGGCGATAGCGCGGGCAATCCGCGCTTTCCGATCAACGGCAAGCTGCCCGCCGCATGGCCGCGCACGCCTGCGATGGAGGACGGCGTCCTCTTCCCGTTCGGTTACGGCCTGACCTATGGCGCGGCTGCGCCCGCATGGACGCCGCTGCCCGAAGTGGCCGCGCAGGAGGCGAGCGATGGCCGGTTGTGGTTCACCGCAGGACGCCCCGCTTCGGGCTGGTCGCTGCTGGTCGAGGGAAGCGACGGCGGCGCGCAGACGCGCGTGACCACCGTCCCCGCCGAAGCGCTGCGCGGCCGGGTCCGCGTGACCGCGACCGATTATCTGGTGCAGGAAGGCGGACGGCGTTTCACCATTTCGGACGGCGATGCATCGGTCCAGCTGCGCAATTTCGAAGCGCTCGACCTCGACCGCGAGACCAATGGCGACATCAAGCTGCTCTTCACCATGAAAGTGTGGGACGCGCCCGACGCGGCGCGCATCGCCATGGGGAGCGATACAGCGCGGGCGAGCACCGGCTTTGCGATGGCCGCGACCGATGGCTGGACGCGTTACGGCATTCCGCTGAAATGCCTGCGGTCGCAGGGGGCGGACATGACCGCGCTCACCCTGCCCTTCATTATCGAGACGCAGGGCAGCGCCGATTACGCGATCGGCGAGGTCAGGCTGGGCACCGATGCGGAGGTCGATCTGCCCTGTTCTTGAACGGCGGCTGCTAATCGCGTGAGAAAAAACTGGGGAGGATGACAATGCGAAAAATCTCGATACTGGCCGCCACCGCGGCGGCCCTGGCTCTTGCGGCCTGCGCTGCAGAGGCGGAGGACCAGCCTCCTGCGAAGGAGGTCGCTTCGCTGCCCGTGGGCACCTGCATCAACATGGGCAATATGCTGGAGCCCGAGCAGGAAGGCGCGTGGGGCGGCGGCAAGATCGAAAATGCCGATTTCGCCCGTATCAAGGCGGCCGGTTTCGACACCGTCCGCATACCTGTGCGCTGGCACAACAAGAGCATGGAAGAGGCGCCCTACACCGTGGATCCGGCATGGATGGCGCGCGTCGAGCAGGTGGTCGACTGGGCGCTGGCAAACGATCTGAACGTCATTCTGAACAGCCATCACTTCGATCCGATCTACGCGGATCCGGCGGGCACGGCGCAGTGGCACGGCGCGGTGTGGAAGCAGATCGCGGAGCGTTTCGCCGATGCGCCGCAGGACCGGCTGTGGTTCGAACTGGAAAACGAACCCCATGACAAGTTCGATCATACGAACCTGATCGCGACGCTGACCCCCGCACTGGAGGCGGTGCGCGCCAGCAATCCGACGCGGCCCGTCATCATCGGCGGCGAAGACTGGAGCGGGGTGGATTCGCTTGCGACCCTGCCGATGCCGGACGATGCGAACATCTATCCGACCTTTCACTATTACGACCCGTTCGACTTCACCCACCAAGGCGCGCAGTGGACGGCACCCGATGTTCCGCCGGTGGGCCGCAAATACGGCACCGAGGAAGACAGGCAGCGGCTGAGGGACGACGTCGCCAAGGTGGAAGCGTTCATCGAGCGGACCGGCAAGGTGCCCTTCATGGGCGAAACCGGTGCCTATGACGCGCATATCTCGACCGAGGAACGGGCCGCCTATCACCGCGCGGTCCACGATGCGTTCGCACCGACCGGCATCGGCATGTGCACCTGGGCCTATGCCAACACCTTCCCGTTCTGGGACCGCGAAAGCGAGCAATGGCTGCCCGGCCTGCGGGCAGCCATCGGCCTCGACGAAAGCTAGGAGCCCGACACCGCATAGGGGCCGATCACCACACCGGTGAAAAGCCCCGCATGCACCGAGGCGAGCGGTTCGACATTCACTTGCTCGGCAACCGCTTGCCAGTCGCCGGATCCCTCAGGGCGCCACGCGAAGTCGGCAGAGCCGCCATTCAGGCGGATCCGAAGCTGGATGTCGCCGTCCTGCGTGATCGGCCTGCTGCCCACGACCTCTCCGCGGTCACCCTGATCCGCCGATTGGCGCATCCGGACCGTCAGCCTGTCGCCCTCGCGGCCAAAGGCCACGAAATGGCTTTCGTCCATAAACGCCAGCAGCCCCGCGAAATCCCCCTCGCCCGCGGGATCGAACGAGAGCTGGGTGATGACCTCGGCGTCGTGATGCCGCAGCCGGCGCCCCACGAAGGCAGGCTTGCCCAGCGATCCGGCCGCATCGGCCCCGCCGATCAACGTCAGTTCGCCGTCGCCGACCATCATGCGCTGCACCGCCTGCGGGGTTCGTATACCGATCCAGTCGGCGGAGAGAGGACCATCGAAATCGTCGCGCCACCGGTCCCATGGGTCGTTTTCAGAGGCGACAAGGCCGGGTTTTTGTCCGACAAGAGGAACCGATGCCCCCTGGTCGAGGAACAGTGGCCAGCCGTCGCGCCATTCGACCGGAAGCAGGAATGTCTCACGTCCCAGCAGGGTCGATTGTCCGGCAAAGGGCCGGGTCGCGAGGAACACGCCCCACCAGCTGCCGTCGTCCAGTTCGACAAGGTCGGCATGGCCGGTCGCCTCGACCCGATCCGGACGGTCCGCCGGCAAGTCACGCTGGGTGAGGATCGGATTGACCGGGCCCGGCTCGTAGGGACCCGTCACGGTTTTCGACCGATACACTGTCTGCGAATGGTCTTCCGCCGTGCCGCCTTCGGCTGCCAGCAGGTAATACCAGTCGCCGACCTTGTAGATATGCGGCCCTTCGGCCCAGACGGGCTGCTCGGCGGGATCGACGCCGCCATCGACCAGCAGGATGGGTTCGCCCTGCACCTGCATCGACACCGGATCGAACCGCTTCATCCACAAGGCGCGGTGCCCTTCGTAACGGGGCGGGCCCTTGGGGGCATCGTTATAGACGATCCACGCCTCGCCGTTTTCCGCGAAGTAGAGCGAGGGATCGATGCCGCCGAAATCCAGCCAGACCGGATCGCTCCACGGCCCCTCGGGACGCTCAGCCGTGATGACGAAATTGCCGCGGCATTCGATACAGGTATTCACGATCCAGAAACGGCCGTCGTGATGCGTGATCGCCGGCGCGAACAGCCCGCGGTTCGTGCCGAGTCCCGAGAAATCCACCATGCCGGGCCTGTCGATGGCATTGCCGATCAGGCGCCAGTTCACGAGGTCGGTGCTGTGGAGAATTGGCAGGCCGGGATACCAGCTGAACGTCGAATTCACGAGATAGAAGTCGTCGCCGACGCGCACGATCGAGGGGTCGGGATGAAAGCCCGGCACCACCGGATTGGCATACTCGTTTTCGGAAAGGGCTGTTTCTTCCCCGGTCGCGCGATATTCCACGAAATCGAACCGCGCGACGGGATCAGCATGGGCCGCAACCGACAGTGTGCCTGCCGCGATGCCGATGCCCATAAGATATTTGCCAAACCGGCGTTTTGCCATTGCTCTCCCCTTTATGTCTTTATACTTGCCCACGTTAAATGTCGTACCTATGGTAGCGCTATCAGTTGGGAGGGCAAGAGCCGAAAATGGCTTTCAGACTTATCGATATCCTGCCGTCGGATCACGCGCAGGGTCAGTTCCTGGGACGTGCCGAAACGGCGGACGGACCCGTGGTAATCGCCATTCGCGAAGGGCGTGTGTTCGACATCACCGATGTCGCGGCCAGCATGTCGGGCGCCATTGCGCGCCGGACATTCGATGGCGGGCGCGAGATCGGCATGGTCGATGACGGCCTGCCCGACGGGTGGACGCTGCTGTCCCCGATCGATCTGCAATGCATCAAGGCGAGCGGGGTGACCTTCGCCCTCTCGGCGATCGAGCGTGTGATCGAGGAACGCGCCCGCGGCGATGCCGCCAAGGCATCCGAGATTCGCGCCCAGCTCGAGGAAAAGGTCGGTAGCGGCATCCGCTCCGTCGTTCCCGGCAGTGCAGAGGCCGAGGAGCTGAAGGCCGCCCTCATCGAAGAGGGCATGTGGTCGCAATATCTGGAAGTGGCGATCGGCCCCGATGCGGAGATTTTCTCCAAGTCGCCCGTGTTGTCATCCGTGGGGCATGACGCACCGATCGGCGTGCGATCGGATTCCTCGTGGAACAATCCCGAACCCGAAGTCGTGCTGGTCTGCGACGCGCATGGCGAGGTCGTCGGTGCGACGCTGGGCAATGACGTCAACCTGCGCGATTTCGAGGGGCGCTCTGCCCTGCTGCTGTCGAAGGCCAAGGACAATACCGCAAGCTGCTCGATCGGGCCGTTCATCCGCCTGTTCGACGACGGGTTCGGCATAGAGGACGTGCGCAACGCCCATATCGAACTGAATATCGAGGGGGCCGACGGCTATCTGCTGGAAGGCGAGAACGTGATGGCGGAGATCAGCCGCGATCCGCTGGAACTGGTACGCCAGTGCCTGTCGGAGCATCATTATCCCGACGGCTTCGTGCTGTTCTGTGGCACGCTGTTTGCGCCGACGCAGGATCGCGATACACCCGGCGCCGGTTTCACGCACAAGGAAGGCGATATCGTGACGATCAGTTCCGTAAGGATCGGTCGTCTTTCCAATCGCGTGACCACTTCGCGCGACGCGCCGGCCTGGACGATGGGCATCGGCGAATTCGTTCGCAATCTCGCGGGTCGCGGGCTGGTCGAGCGGATCTGACATCATGATTAGGGAAAAAGAGACATTGGCAGAACGGGCAAGCTACCCGAGCCTCGCTGGCAAACGGGTAGTCGTCAGCGGCGGAGCGTCGGGGATCGGGGAAGGAATTGTCGAGGGGTTCGTGTCGCAGGGCGCGGCCGTGGTTTTCGTCGACGTGCAGAAGGCCGAAAGCGAGGCGCTGGTCGAGCGGCTTGCCAATGCCAAGGTTCCGCCGCGTTTTCATCATTGCGACATCACCGACATCGACGGCTATATGGGGAAGCTGAACGGCATCGTGGGCGATCTGGGCGGCTGCGACGTCCTGATCAACAATGCCGCCAGCGACGATCGTCATTCGCTTTCCGACGTCACCTCGCAATATTGGGATGACCGCATGGCGGTGAACCTGAAGCATCAGTTCTTTGCCGCGCAGGCCGTCGTCCCCGCCATGAAGAAGGCCGGCGGCGGCAGCATCGTCAATCTCGGTTCGATCAGCTGGCATCTGGGGCTGCGCGACCTTACGCTCTACCAGACCGCAAAGGCCGCGATCGAAGGCATGACCCGCAGCCTTGCCCGGGAACTTGGCCGCGACGGCATCAGGGTCAACACGATCCTGCCCGGCAATGTGCAGACGCCCCGCCAGATGCGCTGGTACACGCCCGAAGGCGAAGCGGAGATCGTGGAGGCGCAGTGCCTCGACGGACGGATCCAGCCGTGCGACATCGCGGCCATGGCGATGTTCCTTGCCTCCGACGATGCCCGTTTCTGCACCGCGCACAACTATTGGGTCGATGCCGGATGGAGATAAAGGTCGACGTCAGGGCCGTCATCGATCCGCGCGCAAAGCTGGGCGAAGGCGTGTTGTGGGATGCACAGCGCGATCTGGTCTGGTTCGTCGACATCAAGCGTCACCGGCTGTGGCATTACGACCCGGCCAGCGGAAACAATGGCTTTGCACAGGCGCCTGACCAGATCGGCTGGGCCATCCCGGCAGAAGAAGGCCTGCTGCTGTGCGGTTTGAAAACCGGGCTGTTCACCTTCGATCCCGATAGCGAACAGTTCGAAAGACTGGTCGAGGTGCCGGGCGAACCGGCAAACAACCGGCTGAACGATGCGTGTACCGATCCCCGGGGCCGCGTATGGTTCGGATCGATGGACGATGCCGAGGGGCAGGGTTCGGGCCGTTTCTACGTGTTCGACCGCGGCGAGATCACGCCCGCCGGGCCTTCGGGCATCACGATCACCAATGGTCCCGCGGTCAATGCGCAGGGCGACCGGATCTATTTCACCGACACCGGCGGCCAGAAGATCATGGTCGCCGATCTGTCCAAGGACGGCCTTGGCGAAGCGCGGCCCTTTGCGGATACCGCCGCGCTGTTCCCCGATGCATTCCCGGACGGGCCGGTCGTCGATGCCGAGGATCACGTCTGGACGGGTCTTTACATGGGGGCGAAGGTCGCGCGTTTCTCACCCGATGGCAGGCTGGTGGCGACGATCGACATGCCTGCGCGCGACATTACCAAGATGGCATTCGGGGGACGCGATCTTTCGACCGCCTATGTCACGACGGCCACGAAAAACATGACGGATGAGGATATGAAGCATTTTCCGCTGGCGGGAAGCCTGCTGGCTTTCGAGGCCCCGGTGAAAGGGTTCGAACAGGCACGGGCAAAGCTGTGATGCGCCGCGCGATCGCCATTGCCGCGCTTTCTTCCTGCGCCGCCCTTCCCTTCGCCGCCAATGCTGCGCCCGTTCTCGGCCCGGCCTATGGCGATGGCATGGTCCTGCAGCGGGGCGAGCCGGTCACGATCGCGGGCAAGGCTGCTCCTGGCGCAGAGGTCAGAGGGACGTTTGGCGGAACGAACGCGCGAACGACGGCTGCGGAGGATGGCGCATTCACCCTGACCTTCCCGGCGCGTTCGGCCAGCGTCGACGGCGTGGAACTGACGGTCAGCGGCCCTACCGGAACCGCGACCTTGAACGACCTGCTGATCGGCGATGTCTTTCTGTGTTCGGGACAGTCGAACATGGAACTGTCGGTCACGCGCGCCTTGAACACCTTCAACGAACTGCGTCAGGCCGGCGACGAAGCGATGCGCCTGCTGATGATCCCGCAAGCGACCGCCTCGACCGAGCAGGACTCCTTTGCCGCGCCGGTCGATTGGAAGGCTGCGGACAGCGACAGCGTCGCGGATTTTTCGGCTGCCTGCTATTTCATGGCGAAGCAGCTGCGCGAAGAACGGCCAGACGTGCCGGTCGGCCTTATCCATTCGAACTGGGGCGGCAGCGCCGCGCGCGCATGGTTCGATCCGCAGGGCGTGGAGGCGCGCTTTGGCAAGGACGCGGTCGCGCAGCTCATGCTCTACGACCGCGATCCGATGGCCGCCGCACAGAGTTTCGCGCCGCAATGGTATGACTGGTACCGCCAGAACGACACGAACCGCGAACCCTGGACCGATCCGGACATGCTGGAATGGACCGACGTGCCGCAAGTTTCCTTCTGGAACGAATGGAAGGGCACCGGGCTGGACACGGATCCGATCGCCAATGTCTGGCTGAGGCAGGATCTGACGCTTTCCGCCGAACAGGCCGGACAGGACGGCACGCTTTCGATCGGGGCGATCGACGACCTCGACATGACGTGGGTCAACGGCCATCCGGTCGGCTATACCTTCGGCTGGGGTGTCGAGCGGCACTATCGCATTCCGGCGGAATATCTGCGCGAGGGGAAGAACGAGATCCTCATCGCCGCAAACAATATGTGGGACATGGGCGGGTTTTTCGCCGGTCCGGACCGCCTTTTCTTCGAAACGGGCGGCGGTGCGACGATTCCGATGGGGAGCGGCTGGCGCTATTCGATTTCCGATATCGACGGTGTGCCGCCGCGTGCGCCATGGGATGCCAATGCCGGCATGGGCGTGATGCACAATGCCATGATCGCACCACTTGGGCCGATGAGGCTGGCCAGCGTGGCCTGGTATCAGGGTGAAGCCGATGTCGGCCAGCCTGATTACGACGGCAAGCTGGACGTGCTTTTCAAGGGATGGCGCAAGCAGTTCGGCGATCAGGCGCGCATGATTGTCGTGCAGCTTGCCAATTACGGCGAGGAAGTGTCGCAGCCGACCGCTTCGGGATGGGCGCAGTTGCGGCAGGAGCAGCTCGATGCCGTGGCGGCGGACGGCAATGCCGCGCTGGTCACGGCGATCGACATTGGCGAGCCGAGCGATATCCACCCGGCTAATAAGAACGTACTGGGCAAGCGCCTTGCGATGGCCGCAGAGCGTGCGCCCATGCCGATGCCGGTGGCCGCGACATTGGCGGGCGAGACGGTCACCGTCCGCTTTTCCGGTATCGAAGGCGGCCTTCGGGCCCATGGCGGGCCTTATGCGCTGGGCGTCGAACTATGCGGCGAAACGCAGGAAAGCTGCCGCTATGTGCTTCCGGCCCTGCAAGGCGATGCCATGCTGATCGCGGCGGACGGGCAGGCTGTGACGCGGGTGCGCCATGCATGGTCGGACGCGCCCATCGTCAATCTCTATGACGGTCGCGGTCTGCCAGTGCCGGGCTTTGAACTCAAGGTCGAGCGTTAATCGCCGCCGCCTGACGGTACACGCCAGCCCTTAGCGATCGCTCAGCAGAGAGTTCGCCGACCCGCGCGCAAGGCTTGGCGCGGCGTCGGACTCGCGGCGCACCAGCGTATAGGGCAGGATCTTCTGCTGCGGCTTGGCCCTGCCGTCGGTGCGTTTCGACCGGATGATCCGCGCGATGGCGGTCACGGCCCAGGCCGTCATCTCGCGAATGGGCTGGCGGATCGTGGTCAGTTCGGGCCAGATCGTGCTGGCCATGGCCGTGTCGTCGAAACCGCATACGGTGATGTCGTTGGGCACGTCGAGATGCTTGCGATGCGCGACGGCGACCGTTGCGGCGGCCATGTCGTCGTTGGAAGCGAAGATGGCGGTCGGCTGCGGATGGACGGACAGCAATCTCTCCGCCCCGGCCATACCCGAACGATAGGTAAAGCGGCCCTGCACGATCAGCTCTTCATCCGGTGTCAGGCCAGCGTCGAGCATGGCTGCGCGGAAACCGTTGAGCCTGCGGCCGCTGGCGATCTGTTCCGGGTTTCCGATGATAAAGCCGACCCGCTCGTGCCCCAGGTCGATGATATGCTTGGTCATGTCATAGGCGGCCTGGAATTCGTCGATCATGACGGCGCCGTGCAACCCCTCTGCCTTGCCCGGGCCCACCGCGATCGAAACCGCATCCAGTTCGCGGGCGAGATCGAGCACTTTCTGGTCGTCGCAAAGCGGCGACGGCAGGATGAAGCCGTCGATGCCTTCCTTCGCCAGCTTGCCCATGATCGACAGGGCTTCCTCGGCGCTCTCGCACCTTTGCACTTCCAGATGGATGTCGTTGCGGCTCGCTTCTTCCAGCGCGCCCATCAGGAACTCGCTGAGATAGGACGCCGACGGGTTGTCGAACATCAGCGCGATACGCAACTGCTCGCCCCCGGCGAGGCTGCGGGCAGCCCGGTTCGGCGCATAGTTCAGCTTGCGGATCGCCTCGAGCACCAGTTCGCGCGTCTGTTCGCGGACATTCGCCTCGCCGTTGATCACGCGGCTGACCGTCATGGGCGAACAGCCCGCCTCGCGCGCTACGTCGCCGATGGTGGGCGCGGAATTACCCCGACGTGCGGCGCGCCTGCGCGGAAGCTTCGTGTCACTGTCCTGCATCTTCATCGCCTTGACATAGACCCGCTTCAGCTTTTCCGGCAAGCACGCTCATTCACCCGGAGCCTCGGGAAATTCGAGGGCCCGATATTCGTCCAGCGTCATGGCGGGCGCCGCACTACCGGCCGGAAGGGCCAGGCCGTTCAGATCCTGCCAATAGGCCAGCGATGCATCCCGCCACCATTGCGCCTCTTCCTGCTGAATTTCCAGCATGTCGGAAACGGCCTTGAAACGCTGCCGGTCGACGAATGGCGCAAGCGTCCGCCATGTCGCGCGCATATCCGACACGGTTGCCACGCCGCGGTCATAGCGCGCGGCCAGTTCCTGCCACAGCGTGCGGCCCGACTGCACCCGAAAATCCCACGGCACATGGTGGAACCACAGCAGGTAATCCTGATCCATGGTGCGGGGATCGGACCAGCCAGATGCGACAGAGGGCGCGTATTGCGCCAGCGCATCGGTCCCGGCGGCGGTGCGGTCAAAGCCGATGCCCCGCGCATCCGCCTTGTGATAATAGCATGGGTTCCATTCAGGCCGTGCCAGATCACAGACCCACGGCGCGGGACCATAATGGTGTCCCGTACCCATCAGATGGGCAAGGCCCAGCGGCGTCATGTAATCGACGACGGCCTGCCGGCTTTCCATCATCATCGGCACGACCGCCTGCAGAAACGCGGGATCGCGGCTGAAGGTCAGCGCCGCCCATTCGCGGGCGATGCCGTCCGCCGTCAGCGCCGGATCCCATGCAAGCCTGCCGAACGCATACCAGTTCGCCTGATCGAAATCCGATCCGGTCCAGTTGCGATCCGACCCGGTATTGGCGACGCCCGCCATGCCGGCAGGCGCGATGATATCGGCAACGTCCCCGCCCCGCCCCGTTTCGGCATCCAGCACTTCGGTCCACATCGGGGCCAGAAACGCCAGATGGCTCGCAAAGCCGAGATATTCCTTGGTCAGCTGCGCTTCCAGCATCAGCCTGGTATTCGGCATTGCGCCGAACATCGGGTGAAACGGCTCGCGCGGCTGGAAATCGATGGGGCCGTTCTTGACCTGCACGATCACATTATCCGCGAACTGGCCGTCCAGCGGAACGAACTCCTCATAGGCCTGCTTGGCGCGGTCGGTCTCGTCCTCGGCGGAATAGACGAAGGCGCGCCAGATGATCGTTCCGCGCCCGCCCACCGCGTCCGCCAGCATGTTGGCGCCGTCGGCGTGGGTGCGGCCGTAATCCTGCGGGCCGGGCTGGCCCTCCGAATTGGCCTTTACAAGGAATCCGCCGAAATCGGGAATGGCGGCATAGATCTCATCCGCCTTGGCCTTCCACCATGCCCTTACCTGCGGGTCCAGCGGATCGGCCGTGTCCAGCCCCCCGACATCGCGCGGCGCGCTGAACCGCGCGGAGATATAGATCCGGATGCCATAGGGCCGCCACGCATCGGCCAGCGCGGCAAGCTTGGGAAGGTAGCGCGGCGTCAGAAACAGCGGGCTGGCGTTGACATTGTTCACCACCGTGCCGTTGATGCCCAGCGATGCGTTCGCGCGCGCATAATCTATCATGCGCGTATCGACGCGCCGGGGCAGATGCCACCAGTCGAAGATGGAACGTCCGGCATAGCCGCGCTCCACGCTGCCGTCGGGATTGTCCCAATGGTTGAGCATGCGCAGATCCATCGCCGGTGCCTCGTCCAGCGCGATCTGATCGGGCGCCCTGCCCAGCGACAATTCGCGAAGCAGCGCGAAACTGCCATAGAGACATCCGACAGGTTCGTCGGCGACGATGCGGATTTCCGCGCTGCTGCCGGTAACGCGGAACCGGCCGGAGGGATCGGCATTGGGCGCGCCGCAATCGAGCGTGATCCGCCCGCCGCTACCCGTGCCGAGCGGACGGCCCAGCAGCGAGGACAGGCCCGCCTCCAGCTCGTCCAACGCGACATCGACGGTTTCGCCGCGCGTCGAAGGAGTAGCAATTACGGGATTGAATGCATTCAACTTTTCGGCGGCGGCACCCTCCAGCTGCGGGTAGCGCAGCCACAGATCATAGCCGTCTTCGCCATGCGCGACGGGCGACAGCGAAATCGCGCCAAGGGCCGCCAGCAGCGCCGCGGCCAGCCGGTTGACAAGCATGTTCTCTCCCATCATGGTAGCGCTAACACAAAGATCCGCGCTGTCAAGCCGCGGCGTTCGGGAGAGTATTTTCGATGTTGAACAGCCTGCGTGCCGCCCTGATCGCCGGCGCGGCGCTTGCCGCGTTCTCGGCTGTCGGCGCGCCGATCGCATCAGCCCAATCGCAGGACCTGACCAAGTCGCAGGACATCGCGCGGCCCGTTGCCGACGCGCCCTATTGGGACGCATCGCTTCCCGTCGAACGCCGCGTCGCCGACCTGATGGCGCGGATGACGGTCGAGGAAAAGCTGGCGCAGATGATCAGCCTCTGGACGACGAAGGCCCATGTACAGAGCGATGGCGACAGCTTCGATCCCGCGAAGGCCAGCGCACTCTATCCCGACGGCATCGGTTTCTTCACGCGCCCGTCCGACCGGGCGGGTCCGGGCAGCCCCCGCATCAACCCGCCGCGCTCGATCGAGGAAAGCGTGGGATATGCCAATGCCGTGCAGCGCTGGGCGCGCGAGAATACGCGGCTTGGCATACCGGTCCTGATGCACGAGGAATCGCTGCACGGTTTTGCCGCGCGGGATGCGACCAGCTTTCCGCAGTCGATCGGGCTGGCATCGACGTGGGATCCCGATCTGGTGCGCGAGGTCAACGACCACATCGCTTCGGAAGTTCGCGCACGCGGAGTGCACCAGGTGCTGTCCCCCGTGGTCGATGTCGCCCGCGATCCGCGCTGGGGCCGGATCGAGGAGACCTTTGGCGAGGATCCCTATCTCGTCAGCGAAATGGGCGTCGCCGCGGTCGAGGGCCTGCAGGGCACCGGCACGAACCCCAAGCTGGGCGAAGGACAGGTGCTGGCCACGCTCAAGCACATGACGGGCCATGGACAGCCCGAAAGCGGCACCAATACCGGCCCGGCGCAGATCTCGGAACGGACCTTGCGCGAGATGTTCTTTCCGCCCTTCAAGGAGGTCGTGGACCGCACCGCCATCGACGTGGTTATGGCCAGCTATAACGAGATCGACGGCATCCCCAGCCATTCGAGCCGCTGGCTGCTACATGACATCCTGCGCGGCGAATGGGGCTATGACGGGGCGGTGGTGTCGGACTATTTCGCGATCGAGGAACTGGTCTCGCGCCACAGGATCGCCAGCGACGTGCCCGCCGCGGCGAAGCTGGCGCTCGACGCGGGCGTCGATGTCGATTTTCCCGACGGCGTATCCTATCGCAATCTGGGCGACCTGCTCGATCAGGGGCTTATCACGCAGCAGCAGATCGATACGGCGGTCGCGCGCATCCTGACGATGAAATTCAATGCAGGTCTGTTCGAGGACCCCTTTGTCAGCGACATGGCCCCTGCCCTCGCCTCCAACGGTCCGGAAGGGGTGGCTCTGGCCCGAAAGGCGGCCGGGAAGTCGCTTATTCTGCTAAAGAATGATGGCATATTGCCGCTCGCCATGCCCGAGGGCGAAAGGCCCGTGATCGCGGTGATCGGTCCCAATGCCGATGTGGCGCGTCTGGGCGGTTACTATGGCATTCCGCGAAAGACCGTCAGCCCGCTCGAAGGCATTCGCGCGCTGGTGGGCGACAGGGCCGAGATCGTTCATGCGCCCGGCGTCAGGATCACGCTGAACGACGACTGGTGGGAGGATGAGGTCCAGCTTGCCGACCCGCAGGACAACCGGGCGCTGATCGCACAGGCGGTCGAGGCGGCAAAAGACGCCGACACGATCCTGCTGTTCGTCGGCGACACCGAACAGACGAGCCGCGAGGCATGGGCCGACGCGCATCTGGGCGACCGGACCAGCCTCGACCTTGTCGGTGAGCAGAACGCATTGTTCGAGGCGCTGAAGGCTCTGGGCAAGCCCATCGTCGCCGTGCTCGTCAATGGCAGGCCGCCCAGCTATCCGGCGCTTGCCGAAGGGGCCGATGCCATCGTCGAGACGTGGTACGCGGGCGAACAGCAGGGCAATGCGATCGCCGATGCGCTGTTCGGGCGCATCAATCCGGGCGGCAAGCTGCCCGTCACCGTGGCCCGCGATGTCGGGCAGGTGCCCAACTTCTACAATTACAAGCCTAGCGCGCGGCGGGGCTATCTGTTCAGCGACGTGACCCCGCTTTATCCATTCGGCTTCGGACTTTCCTATACGGATTTCGCGTTTGGCACGCCGCAAGTGTCGGCTTCCAGCATCCGTGCCGGACAGGGCGTCACCGTACGCGTTCCGGTGCGCAACATTGGCGCCATTGCCGGCGACGAGGTGGTGCAGGTCTATCTGCGCGACAATGTCAGCTCGGTCACGCGCCCGGTCAAGGAACTGGCCGGTTTCCGCCGCGTGACGCTGCAACCGGGCGAGGAGGTCAATGTCGACATCCCCATCCGCGCCGATGCCTTTGCCCTCTGGAACCGCGATATGAAGCGCGTGGTCGAACCGGGTGATTTCACGATCATGGTGGGCCCGAACTCCAGCGAGCTTCAGGACGTCACGCTAGAGGTGGTGCCATGACGATGGACCGCCGCACGGCCCTCAGGCTCGTTGCTGGTACCAGCATGGGTGCCCTCGCCTGTGCGCAGGCACCGGCTGCTTTCGCGCAGGCCTCGCCGCTCTACAAGGATGCGCGCGCGCCCATCCCGGCGCGCGTCGCGGACCTGATGGCGCGCATGACACTGGACGAGAAGATCCAGCAGATCCGCACCGCGTGGCAGGGCAAGGGCGAGATGATCGACGGGCTAGCCTTCGACCCGGCCAGGGCCAGCGCCGCCTTTCCCGACAATATCGGCCACATCACCCGCCCGTCCGACAAGCGCGGCGTTCCGGGCGTTGCGGGCGCGGCGGGCGGAACCGCGGCGCGCTGGCGCACGCCCGCCCAGACGGTCGAGTTCATCAATGCGCTGCAACGCTGGGCGACACAGGACACGCGCCTTGGCATTCCGGTCCTGCTGCACGAGGAATCGCTGCACGGCTATATGGCGACCGAGGCGACCATGTTCCCGCAGGCGATTGCGCTGGCGGGAACCTTCGATACCGATCTGATGCGGCGGATCCAGTCGGTCATAGCGCGCGAAACCCGTGCCCGCGGTGTGCCGCTGGTGCTGAGCCCCGTCGTCGACATCGTGCGCGACCCGCGCTGGGGCAGGATCGAGGAGACGTGGGGCGAGGATCCATACCTCGTCAGCGAAATGGGCGTTGCCGCGGTGGAAGGCCTGCAGGGACCGGGCAAGTTCGAGAAGCTGCGCGAGGGCAAGGTTTTCGCGACGCTGAAGCACATGACCGGCCACGGTCAGCCCGAAGGCGGCAATAATGTCTCGCCCGCCGAGGTTTCCGAGCGGGAATTGCGCGACAATTTCTTTCCGCCTTTCCGCGAGATCGTGCGCCGAACGTCGGTCGGCGCGGTGATGCCCAGCTATAACGAGATCGACGGCGTGCCCAGCCACGGCAATGCCTGGCTGCTGGGCACCGTGCTGCGCGGGGAATGGGGCTTCGACGGCGTGGTGGTCAGCGATTATGGCGGCGTCCACGAACTCGATACGCTGCATCATGTCGCGGCCGATCTGGAAGAAGCCGCACACCAGTCGCTGGTCGCGGGCGTCGACAGCGAACTGCCCGAAGGCATGGCCTTCGCCGCGCTGCAGGACGCGGTCGAGGCTGGCCGTATTCCGGTCAGCCTGATCGACACGGCCTGCGCGCGGATGCTGGCGTTCAAGATGCGCGCCGGATTGTTCGAAAACCCCTTTGGCGATGCGGCGCTGGCCGCCGCGATCACCGGTAACGAGGAAGCCCGCGCGCTCGCCTTGGAGGCGGCGCGCAAGTCGATGTGCCTGCTGAAGAATGACGGGGGCGTCTTGCCGCTCGACCGCGCGGCGATGGGGCGGGTGGCGGTGATCGGACCCAATCACGCGATCGCGCGGCTCGGCGGCTATTCCTCGGTGCCCAAACAGGCGATCAGCCTGATCGAAGGGCTGCGGGCGATTGCCCCGGATGCCGATTTCGTGACGGCGCAGGGCGTCTTCATCACCACCAGCGAAGACCGCTCGCAGGACGAGATCACGCTGGCCGACCGCGAAGAGAACATGCGCCTGATCGCCGAAGCGGTCGAAGTGGCGAAATCGGCCGATGTCATCGTGCTCGCCATAGGCGATACCGAACAGACGAGCCGCGAGGGCTTTGCGGCCAACCATCTGGGTGACAGGACCGATATCGACATCGTCGGCGAACAAAACGCGCTGGTCGATGCGATGGCCGCGCTGGGCATGCCGCTGGTCGTGTGCGCGATCAACGGCCGCCCGCCAAGCTGGCCCAATGTCGTGGCCAGGGCCGATGCGATGCTGGAATGCTGGTATCCCGGGCAGGAAGGCGGGATCGCCATGGCGGAAGCGCTGCTGGGCGACATCAATCCGGGCGCGAAGCTGCCGGTGACGGTCGTTCGCAATGCCGGTCAGGTGCCCTCTTTCTATAACCACAAGCCCAGCGCGCGGCGCGGCTATCTGTTCGACGATGAAAGCCCTCTGTTTCCGTTCGGGCACGGCCTGTCATACACCCGCTTTTCCGTGTCCGAGCCTCGCACCGCCAAGACGCGTTATGGTGCCAACGAAACGATACCGGTGACGGTGGACGTCGCCAACATCGGCACGCGCGCAGGCAGCGAAGTCGTGCAGCTTTACATCACGCGCGAGGACGTATCCGTCACGCGCCCGGTGCTCGAATTGAAGGCGTTCGAACGCGTGGAGCTGGCACCCGGCGAGAGCCGCAGCCTGCGGTTCGCGATCGAGCCGCGGCAGCTCGCGTTCTGGAACCGCGACATGAAGGAAGTGAACGAACCCGGCCCGGTCACACTATCGAGCGGACCGGGCAGCAACGCGCTCAAATCCATCGAAGTGGAGATTGTCTGAACATGACCAACGGCCCGATCATAAATCGCCGCAGCGCTCTTGCGGGCATGGCTGCCCTGCCGCTGATAGGATGTACCAATGGCGGCATGGGCGGTTTGGACGCGCCGGTTTCGGCACCTCCATCGCTTGACGAGCTCGCCATGATGGGCGGACGGCGCTTCGGAAGTGCGGTGGCCTCGACCCCCGGCAATGTCGACGCCGGATCGTTTCAGAATCCGTCCTATGCGGCCGTCGTCACCGCCGAATGCGGATTGGTCGTCCCCGAAAACGAAATGAAGTGGCAGGCGATCCGCCCTTCCCGCGACACTTACGATTTCTCCCGCATGGATGCGATGGTGGCGTGGGCAAAGTCCCAGAACCTCGACATGCGCGGCCACACCTTGCTGTGGCACCGGCCGCAGTGGTTTCCCAAGTGGCTGAACGATTACGACTTCGGCGCCAATCCGGTGGTCGAAGCCGAGCGATTGCTGACCGAGCATATTCGCGCCGTGACCGACCGCTATCGCGGCGTCATCACCAGCTATGACGTGGTGAACGAGGCGATCGACCACGACACCAATGCCCCCATCGAAACCAGCCTGAGCAAGGCGATGGGCAGTCCGGAAGCGGTCATCGACCTGGCCTTCCATACCGCGCGCGAACAACTGCCGACGGCCCAGCTGGTCTATAACGACTACATGAGCTGGGAGCCGCAGCATGCCGAGCATCGCGCCGACGTGCTTCGTTTGCTGGAAGGTCTTCGCAAGCGAGGAACGCCGGTCGATGCGCTTGGCATCCAGTCGCATATCGAGATGTTCGAGATCGACCCGGCGACCGGCATCGGGCCCTATGACGACAGGGAATGGCGCCGCTTTCTCGACGAGGTGACGGGCATGGGTTATCGGCTGCTGATCACGGAGTTCGACGTCAAGGACAAGGCGCTACCGGCCGACATCGCGGTTCGCGATGCGCGCGTTGCGGATTTTGCGCGCCGCTATTTCGACGTGATGCTGGAATATTCGGACCACCTCGACGACATCCTCGTCTGGGGCATGGTAGACCGCTTCAACTGGCTGCAGGGCTTTGACCAGGCGCGGCGAGAGGATGGTCTTGAAGTGCGCGGCGCGCCCTATGACAGCAATTATCGCGCGAAGCCGATGCGCGATGCGATCGCGGAATCGCTGCGTCAGGCCGCCGTCTGACGGGGCGTTGAAAAACACCCGGTTCTGCCAAGGGACCGGCATAAGAAGGGCGCGGGAAAGAGTTTTCCGCGCCCTTTTCCATGGCCTGTGAAGGTGTGCGGCCTTGGCATCCCTGTCCGGCCTGCCTCACAAAAAAATGGGCCGCCTCGATCGGATCGAGGCAGCCCAGTTGGAGCAAGCACGTAATTACCGTGTTTAGAAGTTCCCTCGGATGATGAAGGAATAGCGGCGGTCGTTCATGAAGAACGAGCGCGGTGCCAACAGGGACGGATCGCCCGTATAAGCCTGCGACGTCTCGGTCACTTCGTTCAGCAGGTTCACACCCTGGACGCCGACCTTGATATTGTCGCTGACATTCACGAACAGCGAAGCGTCAAGCTGGCCCGTCGCCTCGTTGAAGATCGAGTAATACGGGAAGATCACGTCCGACGCGGTCAGCAGGAAACGCGAACGCCAGTTATACGCGGCGCGCAGCGAGATCGGTCCCTTTTCATAGAAGCCCGCCACGTTCACATTGTGCTTGGACAATTGTTCAAGCGGCAGGTTTCCAGGCGGCACCGGCGAATCGTTCGGCACTTCCCCGCCATTCAGGAACGTGTTCGGAAGACCCGAGCTGTCGATGTAGGTGTAGTTGGCCTGCACACCGAAACCGTCCAGCGGAGCCGGCAGGAATTCGAAGGTCTGCTGATAGGCAACTTCGAAGCCCTTGATCTTGCCCGTTCCGTCGAAATTCTCCGGGCCGCGAACGGTAACCTCGCGCGTTTCGCCCGAACCGTTGCTGATCGTCTCCTGCCGCACCGACTGATAGAAGAAGTTGTCGATGCTCTTGTAGAAGGCGTTGAAGGTCAACGATCCGACCCGCGAGAAGTACCACTCGAGGCTGGCATCGAACTGCCAGGCCGTCGCGGGCACAAGCAGCGGATTGCCCGCCGTACCCGTGAAGTTACCCGAGTCGTCGATGCTGGAGGTGAAGTAGTTGCGGATGTAGCCGTTATCGGGCCGCGTCAGCACCTTCGACACCGCGAAGCGCGAAATCAGATCATCGGTCAGACCCAGGCGCAAGTTGAAGCTCGGCAGGAAATAATCGTAGTCGTTCCTGACCGGCGTATAGGTGAAGCTTCCGTCTGCGAAATCCTGCAGTTCGGCATAGGCCTCGGGACCGACGTTACAGATGCCGCCGGGCCGAGCCGTACCGCCGCCCGCTGCCGGCGGACGCGCCTGCGCTGCGCAGCGCACGTCATAGGGATCGGCAATGTTCAGGCTGCCGACGTCGCCGGGACCGCGCGAACTTGCAGAAAGCAGGTCGGTACGGACATAGCGAACACCGATGTTACCCGACATGCGGACCCCGCCGAACAGATCGTCAGAGCCGAACACCAGCATGCCGTAGAGGGCATAATCGTCCTGCTTAACGGTCTGGATATCCGACGGCAGATAGGGCGTTCCGTCAATCGCACCAGCACGCGCCGCCAGCGGGTTCCAGGTGGGCGAACCGCCGCGTTCGCGCGTGATGTCCTGGATCGATTGGAAGAAGTCGACCGAACCGTCGTAATCGTCGATCAGATCGCCGCTGTAGTAATAGGCGCCCGGAGGTCCGGGTACCTTGCCGCGGAAGAAGTTGGGGAACTCGTAACGCTCCGACGCGCCTTCGGGGGTATCCGCGAAGTTGACCGGACGCGAACCCGACCAGACTTCGGAGAGCATGCCCCAGTTATACGTGCTGTAACGCACGTCCTGCTGGCGGCCCTGGAAGCGGGCCCCGACCTTGGCGCGGCGAATGAACGCGTAATCGTCGAATTCATAGTCGAGATCGGCCTGGAAAGCGAACTGCTCGCCATCGCTGTCCTCGGCATGGTCCATAGCGGCGCGCCAGAACTGGAAGCGGGGATCGCCGAAATATTCGGCATCGCTCGCATTGGCCAGCGCCTCGCCCGGCGTGGACCAGTTGTAGCCGAGGAACTGCGGCTTGTGCGGAATGATGTTCGGATACTTGCCCGAGATATCGAGTTCCTGATCCGCGAAGTTCGAACCAAACACGCTGAAGTCGAGATTGTCCTTCTTGGACGTCGCATACTGGGCATCAAGGCGCAGCGTCGCACGCTCGGTCAGCTCATGACGGAGGTTCAGGCTGTAGTCGCTGTTGGTAACCTCATCCATGACCTGACGGCGCGCGAGCGAGAACTGCGAACCGCCGATCGGCACGAAGGGCGATGCACCCGGATCGCCGCGCCAGCCATTGCTGGCATCGACGATATAGCCCGACTGGAACAGATTATCCTCGTCGTAGACGTAGTTCTGGAACTCGCCGATCGGACATTGCGCGCGCGGCGGCGTTTCATCGTTGGGATCGATCACGCCATTGCTGTCGACCACGTTCGGACCGTCGGCATTCTGCTGACAGCCGAGCGGATAGGTCGAATATTCGGCGAGGTCGGGCGCGGTTTCATAGGTGCGCTCACCCCACGAATTGGTGGTGTGCGAACGGATGAATTCCGCCGTGAACAGCGTACGCTCGTCGACGCTTTCCCACTGTGCCGAAGCCGCGAAACCGTCGCGCTTGCGGTTGAAATCCTGCGTACGGAACTGGCCGCCGACAGGCGCGACGCGGAAGTCGGCATAGTCTGCGAAGCCGTCCGGCCCGTTGGTGCCCTCGGCGCCGCAAACCGCGTTGGGCGGCGGCAGCGTCGTGTTGTCGACGTCGGCGGGAAGCGGGTTGCGGCAGATGAAGCGATTGGCGGTGTTCGCGATCGGAACCGTCTGCCCGTCGCGGATCTGGTAGTTCGCCACCTGAAGACCGTCGGCCCGGCTCTTGATCTGCGAGAACGCGCCGCTGATCAGCACGCCGAAACGGCCCGCGTCGGTGTCCCAGACGTTGCTGACCAGACCGGAGATGTTGGGCGTCCAGTCCTTCTGGAAGTCGCCGTAGTTCGCCTCGAGGCTGAAGCCGATCTTGAAACCGTCATTGTCGAACGGTTTGCGAGTGTTCAGGTTCACCGTACCGGCGAGACCGCCCTCGATCATGTCGGCAGTGGCGTTCTTGCTGATGATGACCGAGCCGAGAAGCTCTGCCGGAACGTCGGCAAAGTTCAGCGCCTGCCCGCCGACACCTGCCGAAAAGGCGGTGCGGCCGTTGAATTCCGAACGAACGAAATTGAGGCCGCGGACAACGACGCCCGAACCTTCGACCGAGAAGTGATCGGGATCGTTCGAACCGGCAAAGCGGTTGATCGCGACGCCCGGGACACGCTGCAGCGCTTCGGTCACCGAACGGTCGGGAAGCGCACCGATGTCGGCTGCCGTGATGGCATCGACGACGGTATCGGAATCGCGCTTGATGTCCTGCGAGTTTGCCAGCGACTGGCGAATGCCACTGACGATGATGAGACCTTCGTCGGCAGGCGCGGCCTGCTCCGGCTCCTCAGCGCTGTCGGCGTCTTGCGCATAGGCGATCGGCGAACCGAGCATGCAGCCCAGTGCCAGCGCGGAAGCGCCACCCTTTAGAAATGTTCGAAAAATGGCTTCGTTCGCAGACGCACCCCGTGCGCACTGCATATCGTTCTTCACCACGATATTCTCCCCCATGTTAGCGCTACCATCTGATCTGGGCAGTCGCTTGGATTTATCCCGGTCTTCTGGCTTATATCGATGATCTTTCTTTGGCAAGTGCGGGCTTGCAACATTTTTAGACCGTGTCATCCTTATACACGGGAGAAGGTTCTAGGGGGTATCCGGCAGGTCATGACCGCACGGAAAGATATCGTTACCATCAATGCGGTCGACCGCGTCGTGATCGTCGGCGGCGGCACTGCGGGCTGGATGACCGCCGCGGCCATGTCGCGCTTTTTCGACAATGGGCGGCGCAAGATCACGCTGGTCGAATCCGACGCCATCGGAACCGTCGGTGTCGGAGAGGCGACCATTCCGCCGATCCGCAACTTCAACGGCATGCTCGACATTCCCGAGAACGAGTTCCTGCGCGCGACGCATGGCACGTTCAAGCTGGGGATAGAATTCGTCGACTGGGGGCGGAAAGGCGACCGCTATATCCACCCTTTCGGCAATTTTGGGCGCGATCTTCACGGCATTCCGTTTCACCAGCTCTGGCTGCGCGAGAATGCGCGTGGCGGCGGAGCAGATATTAGCGATTATTCAATGAGTTCGGTAGCGGCCTTGATGGGCCGCTTTGGGCGCCCCTCGCCCGACGCGCGCTCCCCCGTGTCCGAGATGTTCTATGCGTTTCATTTCGACGCCAGCCTCTATGCGGCCTATCTGCGCCAGCTAGCGGAGCGGCAGGGCACGATCCGACGCGAGGGCCGTATCGTCAAGGCGCACCGCGACGGCGAAAGCGGCTACATCACATCCGTCGAGCTTGAGGGCGGCATCCATATCGAAGGCGATCTTTTCATCGATTGTTCGGGCTTTCGCGGCCTGCTGATCGAAGACGCGCTGGAGACCGGGTACGAGGACTGGAGCCACTGGCTGCCGGTCGATCGCGCGCTGGCCATGCCGACATCGAATATCGCCTCCCCCGCCCCCTTTACGCGCGCGACGGCCCATGGTGCGGGATGGCAATGGCGCATTCCGCTGCAGCATCGCACGGGCAATGGCCATGTCTTCTGCGGCGCCTTCATGGAGGATGACGAGGCCGAACGGATCCTGCGCCGCCACGTGGAGGGCGAGCCCATCGCCGAACCCCGGCTGATACGGTTCCAGACCGGCATGCGCCGCAAGGCGTGGAACCATAATGTCGTGTCTCTGGGCTTGGCCTCCGGCTTTATCGAGCCGCTCGAATCGACAAGCATCCATCTGATACAAAACGGCATTGCGCGCCTGTTCAGCCTGTTTCCCGAAAAGGAGATCAGCCCCCTGGAGCGGGACGAATATAATCGCGGCATGCGCGAGATATATTGCGACATCCGCGATTTCATCATCCTGCACTACAAGGCGACGCAGCGGGATGACACCGAGTTCTGGCGCTATGTCAGGGACATGGAGGTGCCCGAAAGCCTTGCGCGCAAGATGGAACTCTGGCGCCTGCATGGCCGCGTGTTCCGCGAAAACGCCGAACTGTTTACCGTGCCGAGCTGGGTCGCCGTGATGCTGGGACAGAACATGTGGCCCGAACGCTATGACCCCATCGCCGATACGCTGGACGAGCAGCGCGTGGCGCAGGCCATGGAGCAGATGCGCGAAGCCTATCGCCAGACCGCGCAGCAATTGCCGACGCAGGAGCAATTCCTGCGGCAGGCAGGTGCATGGGCAGCGGATCATGCGCCGATGGCCACGGCCGGAGCGATGCGATGAAGGGCGACCCTATCCAGAAGATCGTGATCGTCGGCGGCGGAACGGCCGGATGGATGGCCGCGGCGGCGATCTCGAAGATCCTCGGCGATTTTCCCGGACTGTCGATCCGGCTAGTCGAAAGCGAGGCGATCGGCACGGTCGGCGTCGGCGAGGCGACGATCCCGCAGATCATTTCTTTCAACAATTTGCTCGGCATCAACGAGTTCGAATTCATGCGCGAGACGAATGCGACCTACAAGCTGGGTATCGAATTCGTCGACTGGCTGCGCAAGGGACACAGCTATATCCATCCATTCGGCACCTATGGCGTCGACATGCTGGGGATCGAGTTCCATCAATTCTGGCTGCGCGGGCAGGCCTTGGGACATACAGCCAGGCTCGACGATTTTTCCATCTCTGCCATGGCGGGTGAGGCTGGCCGGTTCGCCCACCCGCGCAAGGACCAGCCCAATTCGCCGCTGTCGCGCATGGCCTATGCGTTTCAGTTCGACGCGGCGCTTTATGGCCGGTTCCTGCGCAAGCGAGCCGAAGCGCAAGGCGTCGAACGCGTAGAAGGGCGCATCGTCGAGGTCCTGCAGAATGGCGAAAGCGGCTTCGTCACGGGTGTAAAGCTGGAAGACGGCGCAATCGTCGAAGGCGATCTGTTCGTGGATTGCTCGGGCTTCCGCTCTCTGCTGCTGGGGCAGACCCTCGGTGTGCCCTTCATGGACTGGAGCAAATGGCTGCCCTGCGACCGCGCGGTGGCGGCACCATGCGCGCTGGCCGGGCCGGACAAGCCGCTTACCCGCTCGACGGCGCGCCCGGCGGGCTGGCAGTGGCGCATTCCGTTGCAGCACCGGATCGGCAACGGCCACGTCTATTCCTCATCGTATATGAGCGACGGCGATGCCGAGGATCTGCTGCTGTCGAGCCTCGACGGCGAACCTCTTGCACAGCCCAACAGGCTGCGGTTCACGGCGGGCCACCGGGAACGCATCTGGGATCGCAACGTCGTTGCGCTCGGACTTGCCGGAGGATTTCTCGAACCGCTGGAATCGACCGCGATCCATCTAGTTCAGTCGGGCATCGCAAGGCTGATGGCGCTGTTTCCGACCAAGGCCTTCTCCCCCGCGGAGATCGAGCGATACAACCGCGAGACCGTCGCCGACTATGTCGAGATCCGCGACTTCCTCGTTCTCCACTACCGTGCCAGCGAACGCGACGACAGCGAGTTCTGGCGCTATTGCCGCAATATCGCGCCGCCGCCCGCCCTTGCCGACAAGCTGGAGATGTTTCACAGTTCCGGGCGGATCTTCCGCGAGAACCAGGAACTGTTTACCGAGGCAAGCTGGCTTGCCGTGATGGTCGGACAGGGGATCGAGCCCGAGGCCTATCACCCTGCCGCCGGTTTGCTGAGCCAAGAGGAAACGTTGCGCAGGCTGCGCCATATCAGGCAGGTCGTGATCGACACCGCGCAGCAATTGCCTCCACAGGACGAATATCTGGCCATGCATGGCGCAGCGATCGAGAATTCGTTACGTCAGCCTGCATGAGTACCCTTCCCCCGCCGAAAGCGGTTGCCGAGATCGGCGCCGACCTGACGCCTGATGGTTTCGCCGCGCTTCGACATGCGGCAGAACCTGTCGTCATCCGCGGGCTTGTCGCCGACTGGCCGGTCGTGCAGGCGGCGCTCGACAGCGACGAGGCCGTGGTCGCCCATCTGTCGCGCGGCGGAAGCAGGCGCCCGGTGACGGCCATCGCGGCGCCGCCGCGGGCAGAGGGACGCTTTTTCTATACGCCGGACATGCAGCGCCTGAACTTCTCCACCGGCCAGGGCCGGCTGGAGACGTTCCTGTCCGATCTGCTAACCGCGCGCGACATGGCCGACGCCCCGGCGCTGGCTGTTCAGTCGCAGGATCTGGCGGAATTGCTGCCGCTGGTGGCCGAGGAGAACCGGCTGTCGCTATTGCCGGACGTGCGCCCGCGCATCTGGATCGGCAACCGCATCCGCGTTGCGCCACACTACGACGTCAAGGAGAATATCGCCTGCTGCGTTGCGGGTCGCCGGCGCTTCACGCTGTTCCCCCCCGACCAGATCGCGAATCTGTATCCGGGTCCGTTCGAACTGACCCCGGCGGGAACGCCGGTCAGCATGGTCGATATCCACGATCCCGACCTCTCGCTTTATCCGCGCTTTGCCAAGGCATGGGAGCACGCGATGCAGGCGGCGCTGGAGCCGGGGGATGCAATCTACATCCCCTATTGCTGGTGGCACGGGGTCGAATCGCTCGAACCGCTGAGCATATTGATCAACTATTGGTGGAACGAGGGAGAGCCCGAAGGCATCGGCTCCCCTTACGAGGCGCTGCTTCACGGCCTGTACGCATTGCGCCACCTGCCGCCGGAGCGGCGTGCGGTCTGGAAGGCGATGATGGATTATTATGTGTTCGAGGAAAGCGGCGACCCGGTCGCGCATCTGCCCGCCAATGCGCGCGGCATGCTGGGCCAGCATTCGCCGGCAATATTCGCGCAGATGCGCGAAATCATGCGGGATGTCTTTCGCTAGACCCCGCCATGACACCGGCCATCCACTGCGCATAGGGCGGCGCATAGGCAATCGCAGAGCGCAGCCTTTGTTCAAGATCGCGCCCCATCGCCTGCGCCTGACCGGCATCGACGTCGTCCGGCAGACCCTCGCCCTTTTCGAAAACCAGCGCCTCGATCAGCATCGCAAGCTCCTGTTTCAGAAACGGCGGTTCTTCCCACGAGATTACACGGCCGCGCCTGCGGAACTGGTCGATCGTCTGTGCGACGCGGTCGGACGGTGTCGCAGGCGCGAAGCGCCCGGCGGCGCGCGGGGACGCATAGATCAGGCCCAGCGTGTCGCGCACCGCATCGGCCATCAGGCCCGATCGCCGGTTGAACTCCGCGCGCTCCGCCGGTTCGATCGTGCTGCCCGGCAGCATGTCCAGCAGCAACCCAAGCTGGCGATGCGCCAGATCCAGCGGCAGACCCAGCAGCGGACCGAACCGCGCCGCCGCGTCGCCGATGGCGACGACATTGCCGACCCAAGCATTGCGGCGGCGACCCGGCTTCACGGACACGCTGCTGTGCACCTGTCCGCCAAGGATGGAGGACACTTGCGCAGGCGAAAGATCCGAGGAGGTCCCCAGAGCGCATTGCAGCCCGTCGCGGCCCGCCAATTCCGAAAACCAGCCTTCGGGCAGCAACGACAGGCGGTCCTCCAGCGCCAGCATCGGCTGACCCGGCGCGGACATATGGATGTGAACCGGTGGGAGAACCGCACTCCAGTCATCGTCCATGCAGCCGGAGAGAGCGCTGAGCAGGAACGAGCCGGGACCGCTGCAATCGACGAACAGATCGGCCTGCAGGCGGCCCTGCTCCTCGATAATGATGGCGGCAAGCTCGTTCTCGCCGCCTTTCTCAAATCCGGCGACCCTGCCGCCGACCGAGCCTATCCGCATCTGCCGCGCGATCTCTATCAGCAGTCCGCGATAGGCGGCGGGGTTCCAGCGCATGGCATAATCGACGCCCGAAATCGGCGTGGGCGTGTCCGGCGGCGCGACGGCAAAGCGGCCGGTGTCGACAAGCGCCTCGGCTAGCGGATCGGCGGTACCTTGCGAAAACGGCGGCGGCCTGCCTCCGCCCCAGTCGCGCGCGAACCTTGTATTGGCCGCAGCATCGACGGCCGCCCCATAGGTCATGGTCGTGGGCCGGTCCCCATCCCCAAAGCCCAGCAGCCGGGTCAGCAGACGATGGCTGCCCCCGGCCTGCCGGACGATGGCTTCCTCCGAAATGCCGAGCCGTTCATGCAGTTCAACAGTGAAGGGAAGCGATGTGGCGGCAAGATTGGAAAAGGCGGCGCTATCCGCAGGCACCGGCAGGATCAGCACTTCGCATCGCGGAAGGGCACGGCGAATGGCGATTGCCGCCAGCAGCCCTACCTGCCCGTCTCCGGCCACCACCACACGGCGCAGCGGCTCGCGCGCCTCGCTCATGCGGCGTCCGCCAGTCTTGCACTCTCGCGCCTCAGATATTCGTCATGCGCGGGCATTGTCGCGACTTCCGCATCGATCGCCTGTCGCAAGCGATCGAGCGCCATTTTCACTTTCGCAGGATCGACCTGCGCCACGCGCGTATCGTGCTTCTCCGGGAAATAGCCTTGCCCCAGATAGACCGCGATCCAGCTCTGGTCGAAGAAAAGCCCGTCGGCATAGCTCTCGACCTGGCCTGTGCGGCGCCACAGTTCCATCTTGCCTGCAAGGCTGTCGGGCACGGTCATGGTGCGCACATGGTTCCAGAATTCGGAATCGTCGCGCCGCGTCGCGTTGTAATGCAGGATCAGGAAGTCCCGTATCCGGTCATACTCAATATCGACCTGCCTGTTGAATTCGCTGCGGTCGCGGGGATCGATCTGCCCGCCCTGCGGAAACAGCTCGACCAGATTGGTAATGGCCATCTGCGCCAGATAGATCGAGGTCGATTCCAACGGTTCGAGGAATCCGCTGGCAAGACCGATCGCCACGACATTATGCGACCAGGATTGACGGCGCCGTCCCGGCCGGAAGCGCAATATGCGCGGATCGTCCAGCGGCTTGCCATCGGCGGCGGCGCGAATGGCTTCGCACGCCTCATCCTCGCTGAGATGCGCGCTGGAGAACACATAGCCATTGCCCATGCGGTGCTGCAGCGGGATGGCCCAGCGCCAGCCTGCGGGCATGGCGGTCGCCGTCGTATAGGGGCGCAATTGCGTCGTTTCATGGGTGCACGGCATCGCGGCGGCCCGGTCGCAGGGAAGCCAATGCGTCCAGTCTTCCCATTCGGCGCCCAGTTCGCCGCCCAGAAGCAGCGAGCGGAACCCCGAGCAATCGATGAAAAGATCACCTTCGATACGGCGACCGTCCTTGAGGACCAGGGCCCTCACATCTCCGCTTTCACCATCGCGCTCGACCGAGGTGACGAGGCCTTCGTGCCGCGTGACGCCAAGCCCCACCGCGAAGTCGCGCATGAACGGCCCGAAAAGCGTCGCGTCGAACTGATAGGCATAGCCATAGGTCGAGGAGAGCGAATCGTCGTGGCTGGGCGGGCGGAAGCGATTGGCCTGCGCGGCGCGCACCGCGAGCGAATAATCGCCGAGCTCGCCCGCAAGCCCCTGCCGCTGAAGTTCGAGCCACCAGTGGTGGAAGCCGACATCGGCGGCCGGCTCGCCAAAGCTGCCGAAGGGGTGGATATAGCTTTCGCCGATCTGCCCGAAATCGCGGAAGTCGATGCCCAGCTTATAGGTCGCGTGGGTCGCCTTGATGAAGGCCGCCTCGTCGATGCCCAGCCTTTCGACGAAGCCCCTGATATGCGGCAGGGTCGCCTCTCCCACGCCGACGATGCCGATATCCTCGCTTTCGACGAGGTCCACACTCGCACGGCCCGGCAGCAATCTTGCAAGCGCCGCCGCGGCCATCCAGCCCGCGGTGCCGCCGCCAAGGACGACGACACGCACGGGTCGGAGGGAACTATTGCTCATGTCATCGACTTTGACCGAGCGATCCGGCGCAGGCCAGACCTCAGCCTTCCATTTCCTCAAGTTCCTTGCCCTTGGTCTCGGTGATGAAACGCTGGACGAGGAAGAAGCTGATCACCGCACAAATCGCGTAGAAGCTGTAGCTTGCGGCAAGGCCGATGCCGGCGGCCATCACGGGGAAGAACTGCGCGATCAGATAGTTGGCGAACCATTGGAAGAACCCGGCCACCGCCAGCGCGCTGCCCCGGATCTGGTTCGGGAACATCTCGCCCAGCATGACCCACATGACCGGACCCCAGCTGACGTTGAAGAAGATCACGTAGAGGTTCGCCGCGATCACCGCGAGAATGCCCATTTCCTGTGACAGCTGAAGGCTGCCCTCGGCATCGAGCGTGCCCTGGCTGAAGGCATAGACCATGACGAACAGCGTGACCGCCATGCCGGCCGAGCCGATGAGCAGCAGCGGCTTGCGGCCGATGCGGTCGATCACGGCGATCGTCACGAAGCAGGCACCGATCGACACCGCGCCGGACACGATATTGATCAGCAGGCTGTCACTCTCGTTGAAACCGGCCAGCTGCCACAGGGTGGCGCCATAATAGAAGATCACGTTGATGCCGACGAGCTGCTGGAACACCGCCAGCATGACGCCCACCCAGACGATGGGACGGATGCCGAGGAAGCTCTTCGCGCCGGCGGGGGCAAGAACGTCGCGCAGGCGGGGACGATGGTCGCCTGCGAAGCTGTTGCGAATTTCCTCGACCTTCGCCTTTGCAACCACTTCGCCGAACAGGCGCGTGAGCACGGTCGCCGCTTCTGCGTCGCGCTTCTTGGCGACGAGGAAGCGGGGGCTTTCCGGAATGAAGAAAAGCGCCAGCAGGAACACGCCCGCGGGAATGGCCTGCATCAGATACATCCAGCGCCATGCCTGCAGGCCGCCCCAGAAGATATTGGTCGATTCGCCCGCAGCCGCGGCCAGCACGTAATTGACCAGAAAGGCCGCCGTCAGGCCGGTGATGATCATGATCTGCTGGACCGTGGTCATCCGCCCGCGAATATTCGCCGGGGCGACTTCGGAGATATAGGCAGGAGACAGGACCGAGGCCGCACCGACCGCTACGCCGCCCGCGATGCGCGCGATGACGAAGATTGTGTGCGATTCGGCGAAGCCCTGCACCAACGCAGCGACAAGGAACAACAGGGCGGCAATGCGCATGACATTGCGGCGGCCGATCGCATCGGCAAGCGTGCCCGCCGCGAAGGCGCCCACGATGCAGCCGATCAGCAGCGAACCGACGGTAAAGCCAAGCCCGCCCTCCGTCAGTTCGAAGGCCGACTTCAGACCCGGCTGCGTGCCGTTCACGGCGCCGCTGTCATAGCCGAACAGCAGCCCGCCGATCGTCGCCACCGCGACGATCGCCGAAACGAGGCCCAGATTGACGCCTCCATCACTCCTTGTGGTGCTTCCCATGTTCTCTCCCCTTGCGAACGGTCATATGTTGGCCGTCCGCGGTTATGTTAGCGCTACCTATGACGGAAATGTGCGCGAAAGCAAGCCGTCAATCCACACCTGAAAAGGCAATTCAGCTGCGGCGGTCGCAATGATGTCAGCCACGATCCCGCGCGCCGGTTCCTCCGATCATGCGCCCGCGCCCGTATCCTGCCGCGCCAGCAACCGGTCCAGAAAGCGGCCATGGCTCGGCAGGCTGGCGACCCTGGCCGCAATGGCCTCGCGCTGGCGTGCGAGTTCGTCTTTCAGGCGCTCGTGGCTCATCAGGGCGCCGATGCGGTGCCAGCTGGACGGCATAAGCCTTTGCCCCAGCATGACCTGCAGCCAGCTTTCGGCGCGGAACAGATCGCCGGGTGCCTGCCATGCCTGTGCGTCGGCGGCGAAACTGTCGATCCGGTGCTGCAGGCTGTCCGGTATCGCCATGTCGCGGCAGTGACGCCAAAACGCGGAATCGGTCCGTTCGGTCAGCTTGTAATGCAGGATGATGAAGTCGCGCACGCGCTCAAGCTCGTCATCGGCCATCTCGTTCCAGCGGTCGCGCAAGGCGGGCGTGGATCCGGCGAAGGGGAACATCTGGATCAGCCGCGTAACGCCGATCATGATGAGGTGGATGCTGGTCGATTCAAGCGGCTCGACAAAGCCCGAAGACAGGCCCAGCGCGATGCAATTGGCGCGCCACATCTCGCGCCTCTTTCCCGTCTTGTATCGGATCAGGCGCGGTTCGCCGCGCGGCGTGCCGGTGATGGTCGCCTCCAGCGTCTCGCGCGCGTTGTCGGGGTCAAGGAAATCGCCGGCGAACACGATTCCGTTGCCGCCCCGATGTTGCAGCGGGATGCGCCATTGCCAGCCTGCCTCATGCGCGATCGCACGCGTGAAGGGCGGCGGCGGGTCCTGCAAGTCGGTCTGCACGGCCCATGCCCCGTCGGTGGGCAGCCATTCGCTCCAGTCGTCATATCCGCTTTCCAGCGCCTGCCCGATCAGCAGCGCGCGAAACCCGGTGCAATCGATGAACAGATCGCCCTCGACGCTGCGCCCGTCTTCCAGTTGCAAGGCCGTGATGTCGCCCGTCTGCGGGTCGCGGCGCACCTGTGCGATCTTCCCCTCGATACGCCGCGCGCCGTCCCGCTCCGCCACGGCGCGCAGGAAGGCGGCATAACGACCGGCGTCGAGGTGATAGGCATAGCTGAGCGGCGGCGCGCCACCGGTGGCAAATCGCCCTGCCAGCGCCGCCTCATGCTCAAGGCAATAGGAGCCGATGGGCGCGTCGATCCCCTCCTCTTGCCCCTCAAGCCAGAAATGCTGGAAATCCGCGACCCAGTTGCGCAGCGGAAAAGTGCCGAAAGAGTGGAAATAGCTGTCGTCCGGGCGGGCCCAACCCTCGAATTGTATGCCCAGCTTGAAGGTCGCGCCGGTCGCTTCGACGAAGGCGCGCTCGTCGACGCGCAGGAATTCGTGAAACGTCCGCGCAGTCGGGATCGTCGCCTCGCCCACGCCGACCGTGGCGATCTCATCGCTCTCGACCAGCGTGACATCGACTAGTCTGCCCAGCTGGCGCGCAAGGGCCATGGCCGCGATCCAGCCAGCCGTGCCGCCGCCGGCGATGACAACGCGTGTCGGGCCCCGCCCGTTCACCGCTGGATCCTCCGCAAGACCTGCGCACGCAATCGGCGCGCAGCGGAAGGATCGCCAAGATCGAGCGGGCCAAGAACGTGTTCGGGCAGATGCGCGGCGGCCCTGTCCGGATCGGAAAAGACGTAATAGTCGAAGATCGCCGCCCAAGCCTCACGCTCATGCGCCGGGCGCTGGCGAAGCGACATCAGCGCGTGCAGCAATGTCGTCTGCGGCGTGTCGACATGATCGGGCACGGCATTCCACCACCAGTTGAGCAGGATGTTGAAATCCTCCAGCGCCTCCACCTCATGCCACCACATGGCGGGATAGACGATGACGTCGCCAGGCTCCAGCACGGCGGAAACCGCATGTTCCAGCGCGGTCGCATAGCCGGGATAGCGATCAAGGTCAGGATCGGCGAGATCGACCATGCTGACGACCTGCCCGCCCGGCGTGGGTTCGAGCGGGCCGGGATAGAGATTGGCGATCTGGTCAGGCGGAAACAGGGTGAAGCGCCGCCTGCCTGCCGCGCACAGGGCGCAATTGTTCGAATGGTCGTAATGCGCGGCAGTGACGGTGCGATTGCCCATCCACAGGCTTGCGGTGACGGGCGCGCCGTCTTCACCCTGCACGCCTTCCACGCCCGGGTCGTTGGCAGGGCCCATTTCGGGAAAGAAAATGCCCAGATCGGTCGATCCGACATAAAGCGCGTCATCTACCCCGCCGAGTAACTCGTCCAGAACCTGTTTCAGGTCCCCGCGCGAGCCGGTGAAATTGAAACCGTCGATGGCGGGCGTGTAATGGAAATGGCCGCGCGTCGAACGATCGGCGCGATAGATCGTGACCGGGATATTCGCGTGATGCCTCAGCAGATACTGGGCGGCATCACGCGGCGATTGCAGCGCCGCCTGCACGATCGGAAGCCGGACGCCCGCCTTGCGAAAGACGACCGGCTCCAGCGTAGCCTCGACAAATGCGTTAAGCGCGTCGCCCGCCGGCATGGGGCCGTCCATCTCGCGGATGGGTCGCGGCCCCGACAAAGGGGGCGACGCGGCGGTCATCGCGCCGGGCCGCGCTTCATGTCGGCCAGCGCATTGATATTGCCGAGCGAATGCGCGGCCATCACCGCGGGGACGAGCAATCCCGCCTCGTTCAGCTCGCCAAGCGCTTCGGCCGAAAGGCCGGCGATCTTCTCGGGCAGGATCGCGCTGAAATTTTCGAAATTGATGGTGGTCGTGCCGTCGATGTCGATCGAGATCGGCAAAGCGTCGACAAGACCGTGCTTCTTGAACATGTCCGACATGGACGCACTGGCCGACATGCCGCGGTGGACAGACTGAAGCGCTTCGATGGCATCCAGCAAGGCCGGGGCGTGACCGCCATGTTCGCGGAACAGGGCCAGACCCTCATCGCCGTCCTGCGCAATCCGCGGATGAGCGAGGTCGAGATAGACGAGCGGATCATCCGCCTGCCCTCGCCCGATCATCAACGGCCCGCGGCGGGCCAGCGCGGGGATGTAGCGGGCCTTCCACTCTTCATCGCGGACGAACAGGTTTTCGTCCTGCACAAGGCCGAGGATCGCGACAGGCTGATAGTGCCCCTGTTCGTCGGTGGTGAACAGGATCGGATATTCGCGTTGCAGAACGGCGAATTCGCCGACGAAAACGCCGATCTGCCCGCCCGGATCGCCGCTTTCGGCGCCGCGCGACGATTTCAGGCGGACGTCCGAATGGGCGACATTGTCTAGGGGAACTACGGTCATCGCATCATGCTACTGGCAAGAAAAGTAGGGGAAAAGACCACCTGAGCGTGTTGGTGGTCTTTTCCCCAGTCCCTCGGAGAGCAGAGGGATTAGAAGCGGAACCGGGCGCCTGCGTAATAGCGGGGCCGGCCGTCCACGATAAACCATGGCTGGTTGGTCGTGCGGGCGAAGGTCTCGACATTCGAACCGGTCAGGTTGATCGCCTCGAACGAGACCGACAGAGCGTCCGTGATGTCGTAGCTGACGTTGAGGTCGATCTGTTCGTAGGCGTTCACGAACACCGGGTTGCGCGATGCACCGCGGCTGTTGTTCGACAGGAACGTATCGCGCCAGTTATAGGTCAGACGCGCCGAGATGCCGTAGTTTTCATAGATCGCCGACAGGTTGGCCGTGTCCGACAGGCCCAGCAATGCGAACTGGTCCGCATTGGTCGGCGCCTGAATGTCGTAACCGATATCGCCGCGGACCAGCGTATAGGCAGCGGCAACGCCAAAGCCCGACTGTCCGAAGAAATACTGACCCGCCAGTTCGAAGCCGTAGATGTGTGCGTCTTCGCTGTTGACCGGCTGCTGCGTCTGGAATTCGTACAGCGGATCGCTGCCATCCGCCACGACGTCATAGCTGGCCAGGATCTGGTCGATATAGGTCTGGCTTAGACCGTTCGGACCCAGATTGGCTTCGAACTGGTTTACGGCAGCGTCATAACCGAACTGGTCGATCAGCGCCGTCAGAGTGAACAGGTTCACGTCCGAAATATCGAGATTGTTGGTCTGCAGATAGTCGAGAGCCTGTCCCGAACGGGTTCCCGGCGCACCCGAGCTGGGATCGCGCAGGTCGAAGAGGCTCTGCGTGGTCTGGCCCGTGCCGACGAAATTGCGAACCCGCTTGTCGAAGAAGCCGGCCGACAGATAGCTCGACGGCGCGAAATACCATTCCAGACTGACGTCGAAGTTGTCGGATTCGAGCGGGATCAGCTGCGGGTTGCCCTGCGTACCGCCGGGAACGCCCGAAAGGGCGGTCGGGCGGTTAGGAGCGCCCGGGTTGGAGGATGCGAACAGCGAACCGAAGTCCGGACGCGAAATCGTCCGGCTGAGCGAGACCCTGCTCTTGAAGTTGTCGGTGATATCGACCGAGATGTCGATCGACGGCAGGATGTGGTCATAGCTGTTTTCGCCCTCGACCGGTGCCAGACCGGAAGAAAGGATCGTGACGAAGTCGTTGTCCGCGGTCCAGTCGATACGCCCCGGAATGCCCTGCAGCGTGACCGAGCGGGAGTCGGTATGCTCGTAGCGGACGCCGGCAAGGATGTTGACCGGACGGTCCAGCAGTTCGGCGTTCAGGTCGAGCTGACCGTACAGGGCCCAGATCTTTTCCTCGACCGTATTGTCCGTGCTGCCGTTGATCGTCGGATCGTTCACGAATGCCGTGAAGAGTTCGGTCGCATCCGCGCGGAACGCGGTTGCAAGCGGATCGCCCTCGGCAATGCCGGTATCGTAGTCCTTGAATTCGCAGACCAGGCAGAATGTCTGGACCAGATCGCCGGCGACCTCCTGAATGTCGCCGATATTGCCAACGCCCCAGTCGCCCAGCGCATTATAGGTGCTGGTCGTCTGGCTGTTCATCTCGGCCTCGCGATAGGAGGCGCCGAACATCACGCGGTCGTCGTCACCCATGTCCCAGATGTTGTCGAGGCGGATTTCCTTGACGTCCTGCTCCTGAAACGCGGTCTGGCTGCGCGCAACCTGCGAGCCAAGATCGGCGATATCGAGCACACCGTTGTTGTTGCCATTGGCATCGTCGAAAGTGATGAACTGGCGCGGGAAACCGTCAACCGTGTTCAGGCCCTGATCGACAATCCCCTTCTGCGCCAGCGCGAACAGGGTCGAGGTATGGCCAAGCGGGTTGTTCGGCTGCGCCTCGGCCTTGGAGTAATGGCCGTCCAGAATGGTGGTCAGCCTGTCGGTGACTTCATATTCGAGGTTGAGGCCGTAGGACATCAGCTCGTCCTCGGTCGCACGATATTGCTGCTCGAAACCGCCGTCCTTGGGCGCGGTGATCACATCGTCGATATAGATGGCGGTCGCGACCCGGTAATTGCCGTCGAAGGTAATCTCGTCGAACGGGCGGTTGTACCAGGTGGTCTGGTCGGCGCGCTTTTCCTCGGCAGCATTGCGGTAATAGGTCACGTCGGCGGTCGCGGTGAAGCGATCGGTCGGCGCGAACTGCGCGGTCAGCTGGCCATTGATACGCTCGCGCTGGAATTCCGAGTAGTGATAGCGCGTGTCGTTCGGAATGGCGATCAGCGTGTCGGGCGACGTAGGCGCATTGTTGACGATGGTCGTGCCGTCGGCGCGGCGGAAGGTCGTGCTGCCCAGGAACTGCGAATAGGGCAGGATATTCCAGTCGTTCGCCGATTCCGACACCGCGGAGTTGTTGCGAAGCTGATAGCTGCCGAACAGGCCGATGCCGAACGTACCGGCGTCGTTCGACCAGTTGACGATGCCCGAAACTTCAGGGGTCACACGCTCGTAATCGAAGGTGTCGGACGCGTCATACACCGCCTTGGCGCCGATCGAGCCGGTAAGGCCCGCTGCACCGTCGAGCGGGCGGCGCGTCACGATGTTGATCGCGGCGCCGATGCCGCCGCCGGGAATGGAGGCCCGGCCGGTCTTGTAGACCTCCAGTCGGCTCACGCCTTCACTGGCGAGGTTTGCGAAGTCGAACGAACGGGTCGTGCCCGCCACGAAGTCGCCGTTCTGGTCCTGACCGACCGAAGCGATGCTGGCCGTCGGCAGGGTGCGTCCGTTCAGCGTGACGAGGTTGAAGCCGGGGCCGAAGCCGCGAACGGTCACGCGCGAGCCCTCGCCGTTGACCCGGTCGATCGACACACCGGTGATCCGCTGCAGCGATTCGGCGAGGTTCGTGTCGGGGAACTTGCCGATTTCCTCGGCAGAAATGCCATCGACGACGCCCGCATTGTTGCGCTTGAGGTCGATTGAGCGATCAAGTGATGCGCGAATACCGGTCACGACGATCGTATCGTCCGCAGCCGATTCGGACGTATCGGCCGGCTCGGTGAGCACCTGATCCTGTGCGTGAGCCATGGTAGCGCTACCAAAAACGCTTGCAAAAACAAGCCACGAAGTGGTGCGCGCCAGTGACGAGCGAACTCTTGATCCCTTCATTTCCCTCTCCTCAACGTCGGCCTATTAGGCCGATCATTCCACTGCATACTGGTGGATTTCGCTTGCATATGACGCAGATCGGGGGGCTGTCAACGAAGCGACCTGTATTTTTGGATAGTTGCTGCAGGGCCATTGTCAAAAAGACACACAAGCATAACCGCGCATCGCCATGGCGGGGCTCCAACATATGATAACGCTCACATTAAGAAAGTGCGTCGTGTGGCTGTCACAAGGTTTCGGAAGGATCAGAATCCGATCGACACCCTCAGACCCATCACAAGTGCATTACGCGTTTCCGGACCGGCGCCCGGGTTGATCACATATTGCAGGTCAGGCTGAACCGAGATCCAGGGCGTAAGCGCACGCGCATAGGTGGCCTCAATCACCGTTTCCGTATTCGCCCTACCCTCGTCGATGGCGGGTACGTTCGAGGCTATCGCGCGAGCCACCGCGAGGCCCATCTGCTCGCCTTCCGAAGGCGTGTAGACCAGCCCGCCGGACAGGAAAGCGTCATAGGGATTGCTGGCGCCAGAGGCGATGCCCGCACGGCCGAAGACCGCGATTGTGCAGTGTTCCGTGCCGTGCAGGCATGCTTCGCCGCGCAGATAGGCACCACCGCTCGACGCCGCGCCCTGGCCGTCGACGCGGTCCTGCTTTTCCGAATAGCGCCAGCCGCCTGCCAGCAGGCGCAGCCCCCCCGAACGCCAGTCCGCTTCGGCTATGGCGAGCACGCCGTCGCCCAGATCGATGGCGGTCCTGCTGGGACGATCGGGGTTGCCCGGCACCGCATCTAGGATCGCGGCCCTGACCACCAGCCCTTCGTTAATCTGCAGCTGGGCACGGGCCGACAGGCTCGTCACGGGAAAGATCGACGGTCCGTTCTGCCCCGATTGCGCGATGTCCTGCCCGATGCCATGCGCGCTCCCGATAAAAAGCGCGGAAGTTTCCAGCGCGTCGAATTCCGAGTTCAGGTCATAGAGGCCGACCTTGATGCTGGCGGTGTCGCCGATCTGCTGCTCGATCCATGCCTCGTACAGGCGGGCGGCGCGCACGCCGGTTTCTATATTGCTGACGATGTGGATGTCGCCGGTCAGCTCGCTGAGCGATGCGCCATTGTTGTAGAGAAAATAGACCAGACCGGTTGCGCCTTCCCAGCCGACGGCGCGTTCGAGATCCGCCTCCAGCACGACATCCAGATTGTCGAGATAGCGCCAGCCGTCCTTCACCCCGCCTTCGTTGCGCCAGACTTCCGCCGTATAGGCAGCGGAGAGCTCGAATGCGTTATCGGACGGACCATCGTATTGCGGGTCCTGCGCCCTCGCTTCTCCAACGCCGATTGCGACGAGCAGCATCGCGGCCGTGGACACAGCGCTCCGCTTTCGAACCATCAATTGGCATAGCTTTTCACGAAGGATGGGCATGATGCCGGGCAGGCTATCCGAAATTGCGGCCCGCCGTTTGCTTTAACGGGCCAAATGCTGTCCCGTTTCGCTCGCAGAACGTTAGCCGCCCTTCTTTCGGGCGATCCGGTCCATCCATCGGCCCAGGGCGCCATTGCCGAAATGGCGCCTGATGCGGTTGTAATCGGACGGTGTCTCGTCCTGCCCAAGCTTGAAGCGCGGCGCGCTTAGCGCGATTTCAGCGCGGAAGCCGATGATCTTGGCCAGCAGGACTTCGGCCCGCGACCCCATCCGATCCATCGTCCAGCCGTCCTCGCCCTCCATCAGCGTCGTGACGGCCTCGACCGACGGTTTCGTCAGCCCCGCATCCATTGTCACCGTGCCCGTCAGCCGCGCCGATGCAAAGTTCCACGTCGGGGCCCAGTCATCGCGGCCTACGACTTCGGGCGAGACATAGGCATTCGGGCCGAGAAAGAGGAACGAGGCAAGGGGTTCACGTGCAAGAATTTCCGCCGCCGGGCTGCGCAAGGGAAGATGGCCCACCAGGGTCATCGGCCCCTCCCCTCCATTTCCCTGCGCCACGACGGGCATCAGCAAGGCAGCTGCGGGCTCTGCATGGGGCACGATCCAGCATAGCGGGACCTGTTCGACGAAGCCAAGAATGGCATCCTCGTCGGGAAAGAAGATCGTGCTCATCGTCTCTGCCAGATCGACTGCATCCAGCGGGCGGCATCCTCGATGGCCTTGCGGGCCAGTGCCGATATGCTCATCGCCTCAAGAAAGCTGTGCGTCGCGCCTTCGTAGATTTGCAGTTCGACTTTGGCGCCAGCCTGCATCATCCGCGAGGCGGTTTCGCGGTTCTCGTCGGCCAGAATGTCGCACTGCGCGACGCAGAAGAACGCCGGCGGCAGGTCCGCGAAATTGCCGTTCAGGGGCGTGGCGATCGGATGAGGCGCGCGGTCGTCGCCCCGGTAGTTGCGCCAGAACCAGTCCATCTCGTCCGCGGTCAGCATATATTCCGGGCCGCCGTAACGGCTGTGGCTATCGCGCAGCCGTTCGTCGAATGCGCCATAGTTGAGGATCAATCCGCCAAAAGGTGCCCTACCCGCATCGCGCATCCGCATGGCCGCTGCCAGCGCCAAATTCGCGCCCGCGCTGTCGCCGCCGATCATGGCATTGGCCATTGCTATCCCGTATCGCTCGCCATGGGCTTCGAGCCATCCGACCGCTCCCCCGATCTCCTCCAGTGCGAGCGGGAAGCGCACTTCCGGCGACAGGCTGTAATCGACACCGATCACCGCTGCGCCGCTCTGCGCCGCATATTCGCGCATCAGCCGGTCATGCGTGTCGAGGCTGAAGCTGGTCCACCCGCCCCCATGCAGATAGATGAGCGCATTGAGCGGCCGATCCTTCACCGGGCGATAAATCCGCAGCCCTGCGCCCGCGTCCTCCGCCGGAATCTCGATCGTTTCGGCCATCTGCGGACCGCCGCTGCGCCATGGCTGCCTGACCAGTTCGGCGATGGCCCGGCGCTCGGCGATGGTCTCCCCGCCATTGGTCAGCCGGTCGTATTCCGCATTCACCTCGCGCACGAAGCGGCGGATATCGGGATCGATGTCATCGCCCGGCATCATGATCTGGCTTTCTGTCATACGCCTTTCCCGGCATCCGCAAAACTCAGCGGGCTGTCTTCTGGGTGCTTCCTTGCAGCCTTGCGCCGCGCGACGCGGGAAGACCGTTTCTTCCACCAGATGTAAAGCCCCGTGACCGACTGCCCAAAGGTCACGATGCCCAATACGAACACCAGCGCGAGGGAGGCGAAGCCGAAGATCTCGCCGCTGTGGAGCGGATAGACGACGCGGATCATCGCAAGGCCCATGCTGTCGGAATAGGGATCGACCTGATGCCGCCATTCGCCCGTGTCGCCATCGAAATAATGATCGACCGGCCCCAGCTGGCGATAGCTGAGCTCGCCCTGGGGCGAAAACTTGACCCCATAGAGGTTCCATTGCGGCAGATAGAGCATTCGCGCCGGCTGCCATTGCAAACCTGCCGCTTCGGCATGGGCCTCTGCGCGCGGAAGCACATCCGAGAACGAAAGGCGGGGAACGGTGCCCTGCGGAAAAGGCGCCTCCTCGTCGAACAGGTCATGCTGAAGCGGAGAAATGGCCGTCACGGCGGGTTCGTAGGCCTCGCTCCAGAAATTGAACGCGATCGAGGTTGCGGCGAGCAGCGCCAGAAACGGCAGGAGCCACAATCCGCTTGCCCTGTGGAGATCGAGCAGGAGACGCGGGATCGAACTGGATCGGCGAAACTGCCAGTTGCGCCGCCATTTTTTCCAGAACGGTCCCTTCTCGGGCGTGGTCAACACCAGACCCGCGAAGATCGACAGCAGCCAGAGCACGGCGATGGCTCCCAGAAACAATCGACCCGGCGTGCCTGCGAGCAATTCGAAATGCAGATCCGCCACCCCGGCCACGAAATTGCGGGGACCAATTCCCGGTCCGGTTTGCCTGCCGCCGATAAGCGATCCATCCGTGGGATCGAGAAAAACCTCGTCGAAGGCCGGAGCGCTGTAGCCCGGTCTGGCCGATAGCTCGGCCGCTATGGATCGGTTGGCCTCGCTGCGAAGGGGAAAACCCGTAACCTGCAATCGGGGATTGACCGACTGAAACGCGTCGACCGCGGCCACATTGTCATAGGGCGTCGATGCGACCGGGTTCGACGCGGAGAACAGGTCCGAATTGAGCGCATGGTCGAGCGGTGCCCGAAACACCAGCAGGCTGCCCGTCAATCCCGCCACGGCCAGAAACGCAAGGCTGACCAGCCCGCAATAGCGATGCAGCAGCAGCAAGAAGGCGCGCATGTCTCGTCCATCCCCTATCATTCGCGGCACCGCCCCATTTTACGGCACCCGTCCGGCAGGCTGTTTCGATCCTATGGCCGAAATCGTGCAGGCGCGACATCCGGGCGGGCCGCTCTTTATCGCGCATGGGTCATACAGAGATGTATTGCAAACGTCTCGCATTATTAGCTATGGCGCGGGCGTCACAGTTCTGCAGTAAATGCGCCTTGATGGCCAATTCGCGATGATGGATGGCCCATCCACGAAACCGGCCCGATCGAAACGATGCCTATGCTGCACCTGCAATATCATTTTGCGTCCGTCGGGGTCGCGGGGCGCGCAATTTTGCCAAAGGGGATCACTTCGATGTCGCATGCTTCACGTCTCTTCTCGGGAACGGCGCTGGCCCTTGCCATGTTGTGTCCGGCCCATTCTTCCTTCGCGCAGGACAGCGGCGTGGAGACCATCGAGACGACCGAGGATGGCGAGCGGGTCATCATCGTCACCTCGGAAAGCTATGTTCCGGAAGGCAGCCTGACCGCGACGAAAAGCGATATTCCGCTGGTCGAAACCCCGCAGTCGATCAGCGTCGTCAGCCGCGACCAGATCGACCTTCTGAACTTTATCGATGCACAGCAGGCCGTCCGCTATGTCGCGGGCGCCACGGGAGAGAATTACGGACCCGACCTGCGGTTTGACTTCATCCAGATCCGCGGCTTTCCGCCCAAGCAGTTCGTCGACGGCCTCGCCACGCCGGTGACCAGCACGATCTTTTCCAACGGCATCGACCTCTATGCGTTCGAAAGCCTCGAGATCCTGAAGGGCCCCGCATCGGTGCTCTACGGCTCGGCCCCTCCGGGCGGCATCTACAACCAGACCAGCCGCCGCCCCAAGAGCGAGCTCGATGGCGAGATTTCCGCCATGTACGGCACCGAGGACTACAAGCAGCTTGGCATGACCGTCACCGGCCCGGCAACGGATTCGCTGGACGTGCGTGGCACGCTGATGATCCGCGACCGCGGGGCGGAGCGCGACTTCGTCGATGCGCAGCGCATCTATGCCGCCCCCGCCGCGACATGGCATGTCGGTCCCGACACGCGACTGACCGGCCTTGCCTATTACCAGTATGACGAGGTGAACGGCGACACCAACGGCTTTCTGCCGGCAGCGGGAACGCTGCTCGACAATCCGAATGGCAAGTTGCCGCGCAGCGTCAACCTGGGCGAGCCGGACTATAACCGGTACCAGCGCAAGCAATGGGGCGCCGGTTTCGAGTTCGAACAGGAACTGGGGCCGGACATGGGCCTGACGGTCAATGGCCGCTATGCCAAATATGCCGAGGAACAGCGCGTGATCTATGCCGCCGGTTTCACCGATGCGGACATGGATACGGTCTATCGCAACAGCTATCCCTATCAGGAAGACGTGACCTCGCGGACAGTCGACGGACGCTTTCACGGCAAGTTCGACACCGGCGGGATCGAACATAATGTCCTTGTCGGCGTCGATTACCGCGATGTCGACAATTTCGCGTCCTATGGATTCTGCAGCCCGTTCTTCTGCCCCAGCGGCGCGAGCGTGCCCGATCCGATCAATATCTACGACCCGCAATACGGTCTGCCGAGGGGCTTCGAGACGCCGCCCTTCGACACGGTATTCACCGATCAGGAATTGAAGCAGACCGGTGTCTATGCTCAGAACCAGATTTCGATCGGCGGGCTGCGGGTGCTGCTGTCGGGCCGCAACGACTGGGTCGATCGCACCAGCTTTGGCACCGATGGCAAGCAGGACGAATTCACCTGGCGCGCGGGCGTGTCCTATGTGACCGACGCGGGCGTGGTGCCCTATGTCAGCTATGGCACATCGTTCGAGCCGGTGCTGGGCGTCGACATTGCGGGCGATCCGCTGAAGCCGACAACGGGCGAACAATGGGAAGGCGGCGTCAAATATGATGCGCGCGGCCTGGGCGAAGGAATCGACCTGCTCCTGACGGCGGCGCTGTTCGACATCCGGCAAAAGAACGTCACCAGCGCGGTCTATTCGCCGGTATCGGCACCGATCGGTTCGACCCAATCGGGCGAGGTCAAGGTTCAGGGCGGCGAGCTTGAGTTCGTGGCCCGCATCCGCAACCAGCTCGCGATCAACGGGTCCTATTCCTATACCGATACCGAAGTGGTGGCGAGCGAGACGCCGCAGGAAGTCGGTGCAGCCCTTCCGGTCACGCCCAAGCACAAGGCGTCGCTGCTGGCCGACTATACGTTCCAGCGCGGTTCGCTTGCAGGTTTTGGCTTTGGGGCGGGCGTTCGCTATACCAGCGATGGAGCGGGCAGCCTGCCGGGTCCGTTCAACCCGGTGATCTTCGAAACGGGCGAAGCGACCCTGTTCGATGCCATGCTTCACTATGACTTGCCGAACTGGCGGCTTGCGATCAACGGATCGAACATCTTCGACAAGCGCTATGTCGCGCGCTGTGCCGATCCGAACAATTGCAACTTTGGCGCGGGGCGGCAGGTGATCGGTACGGCGACCTATAAGTTCTGAACGGGGAAGTTCTGAACGCAATGGAGGCGGCATAATGGATGCAAGGCGGCTGGCAGGCGTAATCGCCAGCCTCCTTATGGTGTGGCCGGCGACGTCTTTTGCCAACGGGTCGGCGAGCACAGAAGCAGATGGGGCGGCGGATGTCCTGCCCCCCACGCCATCCGGCCTGCCGCCCATAGCGCGCGCCGAGCCCGGTGCGACGCTCCCGCTCGCGCCGGAGCGGGAGATCGTCTTCACCGTAGAGGAAGGCACCGCGCTCCAGCCCGCGCTGTCGCCTGACGGGCGCACGATCGTCTTCGCGATGCTGGGCGATATCTACAGCCTGCCGAGCACCGGCGGCGGGGCACGCGCCATGACGCGCGGCATGGCGATGGACACGCAGCCGGTGTTCTCGCCCGACGGCAATTGGATCGCGTTCCTCTCGGATCGCTCCGGCCCCGAAAACATATGGATCATGCGCAGCGACGGCAGCGAGGCGCGGCAGATCTCGTTCCATGGCGGCGATCCGGTGTTCACCTCTCCCGCGTGGAGCGCCGATGGGCGGTCGATCTATGTCTCGCGCTTCTGGTCGGACCGGAATGCCTATGAATTGTGGCGCATTCCGCTGGACGGGAACGGCATCGGCGATGTCATCATATCCACCGGGCAGGAGGGCGGCACGCATCATGCGCTGGGGGCCGTCCCGACAGCGGATGACACGGCGCTGATCTATGCCGCGCGCGAAGGCGATCTGGACCTGGCCTCGCCCGTAGAATGGCGCATCACTCGCCGCGATCTCGCCAGCGGGCGCGAGGAGGTGCTGGTCAAGGCCGTGGGCGACATCCGGCTGGGCAAGGTGCAGTCCAGCGCCTTTCGCCCTGCCCTGTCGCATGACGGGAACACGCTGGCCTATGTCCAGCGCCGTACCGGCGAGACATGGCTTCGGCTGCACGACCTGACGACGGGGCGCGAACGCGATCTCGTACAGCTCGACCCTGACGCGCTGCAGGCGTCTTTCTGGAGCGACATCGCGCCCCGCGTGGCATTTACGCCCGACGATGCCGCGATCATCTTCAGCAAGGACGGCAAGCTTCAGCGGGTGACGCTTGAGAGCGGATCTGTCGAGACGATCCCATTTCGCGCAGAAGTGAAGGCCGGCCTGGGGCCGCTGACACGCCAGCCCGTTCGCGTGGAAACGGGGCCGTTGCGCGCCCGAATCATCCAGCACCCCGCGCTGTCACCCGACGGATCTACCCTCGCCTTCTCCGCATTGGGCGCGGTCTATACCATGCCCGCATCGGGCGGCGATGCGGCACCCGTCGCCGTGGGATTGCCTCCGCAATTCCATCCCTCGTGGACGCGCGATGGCAAGGCTCTGCTGTTCGTGACATGGACCGCGGCCGAAGGCGGTCACGTCTGGCGGGTCGATCTGGCGAGCGGGACGCCGACGCGCCAGACCGAAAAGGACGCGTTCTATACGCATCCGGTCGAGGCACCCGACGGCAGCGTTCTGGCGATCCAGTCGCCCACCGCCGACCGCCTCGCCGGCTATGTCGAGTTCGGCCAGTTCAGGCAGGCGCAACTGGTGCGGCTGAGGCTGGGCGGCGCGGGGAACGAGGTTCTGGCCGAGGGCGACATGGGCGGCGCGCCCCATTTCCTTGCCGATGGAACCTTGCTGCTCAACCGGCCCGACGGGGTTTATCGCGTCGACACGGGTGAGAAAATGATCGGGGTTACCGGCCCCAACTGGTATTTCGCGCAAGGACCTGCCCAGGCCGACGACATCCGCGTCAGTCCCGACGGCCGCCAAGCGCTCGCCCAGATCGCGCAGCAATTGCATCTGGTGAACGTGCCCACCGGCGAGGACCGCATCGTGGCATTATCCGATACCGGCAGCCATCGCCAGCTCAGCGATGTCGGCGCCGATTTCTTCGGATGGAGCGCGGCGGGAACGCCTTACTGGTCGGTTGGGTCGACCGTGTTCAGCAGGACCCTGGGCAGTCCGGACACCGCCTCGGTCACGGCAGAGGTCGTCTTGCCGCGCGATGTTCCGCAGGGGCAATTGCTGCTGACGGGCGCGACAGCCATCACGCAGGGTTCGCAAGGCACGATCGAGAACGCGGACCTATTGATCGAGAACGACCGGATCGCGCAGGTTGGCCCGGCTGGAACGATCGACGTTCCGCAAGGTACAACGCGCCGCGACATGACGGGCCGGTTCGTCATGCCCGGCTTCATCGACGTGCACGATCATGTCGCCGACATTCGCCGGGATGTTCTCGATTTCGAACCGTGGGGCCCCGCCGCCAATCTCGCTTATGGGGTGACGACCGCGTTCGATCCCTCGACGCTTACGGTCGACATGCTGGCCTATCAGGATGCGCTCGATGCCGGACTGGTGCTTGGCTCACGCATATTCTCGACCGGGACGGCCATCTTCTCGTTCAACGACTTTCGTTCGCGCGAAGACGTCCGCAATGTCCTGCGCCGATACAGCGATTTCTACCGGCTTTCGAACATCAAGATGTATCGCAGCGGCAATCGCATTGTGCGGCAATGGATCGCCGAGGAAGCGGCCGATCTGGGGCTTCAGCCCACCGCCGAAGGTGCGCTGGCGATGAAGCTGGACCTGACCCACATCCTCGACGGCTATTCGGGGAACGAGCATGCGATCCCGCCTCCGGTGCTTTACGACGATGTGACGCAGTTGCTGGCGCGCAGCGGCACCAGCTATGACCTGACCTTGCAGATCACCCATGGCGGCTATCCGGCGCAGGATTTCTTCATCGCCCGCGATGCGCCGCATGGCGATCCGAAATATGCCCGCTTTGCCCCGTCATGGTTCCGCGACCAGAAATTCTGGCAGCGCGAATGGACCGACCCCGAAGGCTATGTCTTCACCCGCACCGCCGCCAGCGCGGCAGAGGTCTTTCGGTCGGGCGGCCTCGTTGCCATCGGCGCGCATGGCGAGGTGCCGGGGCTTGGCACCCATTGGGAAATGCAGGCGCATCAGATGGGGGGATGGACGCCCGAGGAAATCCTGACGGCGGCGACCATCAACGGTGCGAAAGCGATTGGCCGCGAAGCGGACCTCGGCTCGATCGAAACGGGCAAGCTGGCCGATCTGGTGATCCTGTCGCGCGATCCGCGCATCGACATCGCCAATACGCTTGCAATCGAACATGTGATGAAGGGCGGCCGGCTTTACGACGCCGATACGCTGGCGCAGATCTGGCCGGACAAGGTACCTGCTCCGGCGTTCTGGTTCAGTCCTGTTCGTCCCGCGGCTGATTGATAAAGACGCTGGGCGGCATGCCGAACACGCGGTGGAAAGTGGCCGTAAATGCGCTGGGGCTCTCGTAACCCACCTCATAGGCGACGATGGCAACGGGCTTGCCTGCCTCGATCATCGGGATCGCGGCCATCAGGCGCACCTGCTGGCGCCAGGTCGCCAGCCCAGCCCCCGTTTCGCGCCGGAACGCGCGGGTAAAGGTGCGCCGCCCCATCGCGGCAAGCGACGCCCACTCGTCAAGGTCGCGCTGGTCGGCAGGGTCGTCCATCAGCGCATGACACACGCGCAACAGGCGCGGATCGCGGGGCATGGGAAGATCGCTGGGCGTTACCGCCATCCGCCTGATTTCCGACAAGAGCAGGCTGGCGATCGCGCCTTCGCGCCCTTCCATGTCATAGGCGGGGTGAAAATGCCCCCACCTCGAACACCAGCGCGCGTACCAGGTCGCTCACCTCGATCACGCGCGCCGCCTGCGGATTGGGATCGAGCGCCGGGTCGATATAGAGCGTATAGGCCGATACGGGGCCGCGGCATTGCACCTCGTGCACCAGATGTGCGGGAATCCAGATCGCGCGGCGGGGCGGAAGCATGAACACCGCCTCGGCCGCGACGACCATCATGACCCCCGAACTGCAATAGGTCAGTTGCGAACGCGGATGGCTGTGCGGCGGATCGACCATGCCGGCCGGATACTCGTCGGCGAACCCCATGATCGGCCTGCTGGCCAGCGGATAGTCGGCGGAATGTTTCATGCCCCTCGTGCGTCCTTGCGTCGCCAAGGTTCCGCGCATGAAGCGCGATAGTCAATCGCGCAATCGGATACCGAATCCGGATGCTCTTTCGTAAAAAAGGTTCAATTGAGATAGTTTGCGATGAAACGAGCTTGCCAAAGGCTTCTTGCAAGCTAGTCTTCCGATCCATGGGACTGGGCAGTGTCGCTGCGCGAGACACGGTTGCGCTACATACGGGGAATCCTTCCACCCCGCTCAGGTGCTGTCCGAATTGCAGGAGGCTTCATTGAAACTGAAACATGATATCGACGAGTTGGGTCGCGTCGGCGATATTCTTTCGATCGAAAATCCACTCCAGTTCAATCTCGACAATTACGCCGGCGGCACGTTCCGCGACAAGCCGATCTTCGATCTCGACGGGGTCGAGGACCAGATCGATTCAGGTCGTGCGCAGAAGATTACTGCCAACAACAAGATCACCTACACCTTCCTTGATGAGGGTGACGATCTTATCGGCATCTACAACAACAAGAACTATGGCTTTACCGCTGGCGAAGGTCTTGCGGCCTTCACCGCTGCGCAGGAAGCCGAAGCGCGTGATTCCATCGACTTGTGGGACGATCTGATCGCGCCCGAGTTCGTGGAAACCAACGGCCGGGGCGCGGATATCCAGTTCGCCAATTCGACCGATCCGGCGCAGGCCTATGCCTATTATCCCAGCGAAAAGGGCGGCCAGAAATATCTGGGCGACGTGTTCGTGGCAGATCCGGCCGTCAACTGGACCAATGCGTGGCTCGGCTATGGGGGCTATGGCGCCACCACCCTCACGCACGAGCTTGGTCATGCCTTGGGGCTGAGCCATCCGGGTGCCTACAACTACGATCCGGATCTCGATCTCACCTACGAGAACTACGCCGAATACGCGCAGGATTCCGAGCAATACACGATCATGTCCTATTGGTCGGCACAGGAAACCGGCGCGCGGATCGTTAACTGGGACCTGTTGTTCTTCAACAACCCCCAGACGCCACTGCTGCACGACATCTATGTCATCCAGCAGAAGTACGGCGCCGACGAAACGACGCGGACTGGTGACACCACCTACGGCTTCAATTCGACCGCCGACCGCGAAGTCTATGATTTCGACGCCAATCCCTTCCCCTATCTGTCGATCTATGACGCGGGCGGGGAAGACACGCTCGACTTCTCGGGCTTCTTTGGCGGCACGGTGCTGAACCTGAACGACGGCGAATTCTCGTCGGGCGGTTCTGCGATCCCGACGTCGGAAGAGATCTACGACAACGCTGTGGAACTCTTTTACGAATCGGGTGAATTCGTCGGCGCACCGTCGCAGGCAACCATCGATTCGGTGGCGTCGCGCTACCTGTCGCTCAATCAGCAGTCGATCGCGTCCGATACCGGCTATACCGGTGTGTTTGCGGTAAACTACGAGAATATCTCGATCGCCTATGGCACCATGATCGAGAATGCGGTCGGCTCGGAATATCGCGACGTCATCATCGCGAACGAACTCGACAACACGTTGACCGGTAACGGCGGTGCCGACGTCTTCGTTTTCCAGGACGGCGGCAACGACACGATCACCGACTTCCTCGTCGGCGACGATCTGATCGACCTCTCCGCCCTTGCGGGTGAGGATACCGCGCTCGACTTCGGAGCCGGTTTTCTCGAGGCCGATTTCGACGGCGACGGCGTGGTCGATCTGACCGTGACGTTCGACAATGGCGCGGAACTGACCGCGGCGGATGTGTATCTCGGCTGATACGCCTTAAAGCTGAACGGAAAGGGGCCGCGGGAGATGATCCCGCGGCCCCTTTTTTTATTGCGCCGAAAAACAGGCGCCTATTCTGTGAAGGCGCGCTGCTGCAACCGGGTGAACGGCCGCAGGATATAGCTGAGGACCGAGCGCTTCTCACCGATGAGCGACACTTCGGCCGTCATGCCCGGCCCGATGGGAAGCTGGCGTCCGGCATCGTCGGTGATCGCTTCGGCGCGCGTGCGGACTTGCACGTTGTAGAAACTCTCGCCAGTTCGCTCGTCGATCTGGGAATCGGGGCTGATCGTCACGACCTCGCCCTCAAGCCCGCCATACACGGTCGGGTCATAGGCGGTGATATTGACCCGCGCGTCCTGCCCGATCGCCACCCAGCCGATGTCCTGCGGCCTTATCTTCGCCTCGACCATCAGCGTCTCGTCCGACGGAACGATCTCGACCAGAGGCTCGCCCGGCGCGACCGTTCCGCCGATGGTGCTGGTCAGCACGCGATTGACCCGTCCCGACAGCGGCGCGCGCAGCACGGTGCGGTCGACCCGGCCTCGCAGCGCGGGCTGGGCCTCTCGCTTCGCGGCAAGTTCGCCCCGCGCTTCGGCAAGATCGGCGGATGCGCGCGAACGCCATTCCTGCACCTGCTGAGAAAGGCTGGCGCGCGCCTCGGCAACCGCGGATTGCGCCCGCGT